>Ga0255338_1000173_pt1 | contig 261772 bp, 245 predicted proteins | sample MeOH1_35cm_T4_19_FD_203715 | JGI IMG/M metagenome (GOLD analysis project Ga0255338, IMG submission 203715) | Sandy soil microbial communities from University of British Columbia, Vancouver, Canada - MeOH1_35cm_T4_195 | ecosystem: Engineered > Artificial ecosystem > Sand microcosm >... | reverse complement strand
ACCCGCTTGCCACATGGGAGGCGTCCATATAAGTTGCGAGATGCGAGCGCAAAACCACTCATCGCAGGTTTGCCGGCGAAGCCGGCCGCATCGTCGCGCGGCATGGCCCACCCGCACGCGGATTTGCCCGCGAGGTCATCGAGTGAAGGGTACCCAAGCCCCAGCCCCACCCGCACGCAGATTCCCCCGCGAGGCAGTCGACTGAAACGTTCACGCCGGTGCCAGCAACTTGTGCGCCATCTCCTGGATCAACTGCAGCGCGGCCTTTTGGGTCAGCGTGGCGGGCCGCTGTGAGCTCATCGCCGTGAGCAGCTTGCTGCGCAGCGTGGGCGAACTGATGGGCCGCAGCGAAAAAGCCTGCGGGCGCGCCGACGTGGCGACTGCATTGCGCGAGAGGACGGCATTGCCGGCGCCATCCTCCACGAGGTCCAGGATCGCCGCGACGCCGTCGATCTCGAGCGCCACTTGCGGCCTGCAGCCCAGATTGGCCATCTCCGTCTCGACCAGCATGCGGATGGCGTTGGGGCGGCTGGGAATCACCAGCGGCAGGCTGGCGACTTCGCGCAGCGGCACGGGCCGGGTGCGCGCGGCAGGCGGCGCTTTGCCGGTGTGGTGCTGCACGAGGAAGAGCGGCTCTTCGAGCAGTGGCGCGAGCTCGATGTCCGGGGAGGGCGAGGCGTTGTAGAGCAACGCGATGTCCAGCCGGCCGGTGGCCAGCGCCTCGTGCATGCCCACCGAGAGGCCCTCGCTGATCGACAGCGTTGCATCGGGCATGCGCTTGCGGAATTCGCGGATGAGCGGCACGGCCATCGCCTTCGCCACGCTGGGCGGCAGGCCGATGGCGACGCGGCCGGCGAGGGCGCCGCGCACGCGGCCCAGTTCTTCGCGGGCGCGTTCGACCTGGTGCAGGATGCCTCGGCCATGTTCGAGGAGGAGCTTGCCAGCCTCGGTCGGCGTCGCCCCACGGCCGTTGCGGATGAGCAGGTTCTGGCGCAACTCCACTTCCAGCTGTCGGACCTGTCGGCTGAGCGCGGGCTGGGCGACGTTCAACGCGACGGCCGCCCGCGTGAAACTGCCGAGCTCCGCCACGCGCACAAAATACTCAAGCTGCTTGAGGTCCATATCCGTGATACCTGATGTCACATTATGCCGGAACGCTATAGCTGCTAGTGATCGCGTGGCCTTCCCGTAGCGCGGGCCCGCATCCACAATCGCCGCATGCCGATCAAGGGAATTTCGTCCATGGCCACCCGCCAGGTGCTGGCCGAACTGGCTGAGGCCTATGAGCGCCGCTCGGGTGACAACGTGCAGATCGAATCGGTCGGCGGGGTGGATGCCGCGAAGCGCGTGCAGTCGGGCGAACCCTTCGACGTCGTGTTTCTCGCATCCGATGCGATCGACAAGCTGATCGCCGCCGGCCACGTCATGGCGGGCAGCAAGGTCGACCTGGTGCTCTCGCCCGTGGCCGTTGCGGTGCGGGCGGGCGAACCCCATCCCGATATCTCCAGCGAGGACGCCGTGCGTCGCGCGGTGCTCGCGGCGCCCAGCGTCGGTTACTCGACGGGGCCCAGCGGGGTTGCACTGATGCGCCTGTTCGAGCGCTGGGGCGTCGCCGCCGAATTGCAGGGGCGCATCGTGCAGGCGCCACCTGGCGTGCCCGTCGGGGCGCTGGTGGCCAGAGGCGATGTCGCGCTCGGCTTCCAGCAACTCAGTGAGCTGATGCACCTCGAGGGCATTGAAGTCGTCGGCCGGCTTCCCGAGGCGATTCAGATCGTCACTACTTTTTCCGCGGGCGTTTGCACCGTCTCGCAGCAAGGCGAGGCCATGCGCGGCATGCTCGAATACATGGCCTCCCCGGTGGCGGCGCAAGCCAAACGCCGCCACGGCATGGAGCCGGCCTGAACCCAACGCCGCAAGGCACCACAAGGAAGGACGCCAATGAGCTTGATCATCGACTGCCATGGCCACTACACCACTGCACCCAAGGCGCTGGAAGACTGGCGCAACAAGCAGATCGCCGGCATCAAGGACCCAGCCGTCATGCCGAAGGCCGCTGATCTGAAAATCAGCGACGACGAACTGCGCGAATCGATCGAGACCAACCAGCTGAGGCTGATGAAGCAGCGAGGCAGCGACATCACGCTGTTCTCGCCGCGCGCGAGCTTCATGGCGCACCACATCGGCGACTTCAACGTGTCATCTACTTGGGCGGCGATCTGCAACGAGCTGTGCTATCGCGTGAGCAAGCTGTTCCCGGACAACTTCGTGCCGGTCGCGATGCTTCCGCAGTCCCCTGGCGTCGATCCGAAGACCTGCATTCCCGAGCTGGAGAAGTGCGTCAGGGAATACGGCAACGTCGGCATCAACCTGAACCCCGATCCCTCTGGCGGGCACTGGAACTCGCCGCCGCTGTCCGACAGGCATTGGTACCCCATCTACGAAAAGATGGTGGAGTACGACATCCCCGCGATGATCCACGTCAGCACCAGCTGCAACCCGTGCTTCCACACCACGGGCGCGCACTATCTGAACGCGGACACCACGGCCTTCATGCAGTGCCTCACGTCGGACCTGTTCAAGGACTTCCCCACGCTGCGATTCCTGATTCCGCATGGCGGTGGCGCCGTGCCCTACCACTGGGGGCGGTTCCGCGGCTTGGCGCAGGAGCTGAAGAAGCCGCTGCTCACGGAACACCTGCTGAACAACATCTTCTTCGACACTTGCGTTTACCACCAGCCGGGCATCGACCTGCTGAACACGGTGATTCCCGTGAAGAACGTGCTGTTCGCCTCGGAGATGATCGGCGCCGTGCGCGGTATCGACCCCCAAACCGGCAATTACTACGACGACACCAAGCGCTATATCGAGGCGTCGAAGCTCCTCAGCAACGAAGACCGGCACCAGATCTACGAAGCCAACTCTCGTCGCGTGTTCCCGCGCCTGGACGCGCAACTCAAAGCGAAAGGGCTCTGACCATGCATGAACTCGGTGTTGTCTATCGAAACATCACGCGCGCCGACCGCGCGGCAGCCGACGGCTTGGCGGCCCTCGGCTCGGCCACCGTGCACGAGGCCATGGGCCGCGTCGGCCTGATGAAGCCGTACATGCGCCCGATCTACGCCGGCGCGCAGGTCTCCGGCACGGCAGTCACCGTGCTGCTGCATCCCGGCGACAACTGGATGATGCATGTGGTGGCCGAGCAGATCCAACCGGGCGACATCGTCGTCGCCGCAATCACCGCCGAGTGCACGGATGGGTATTTCGGCGACCTGCTGGCGACGTCGTTCCAGGCGCGGGGCGCCCGGGCGCTGGTGATCGATGCCGGCGTGCGCGACGTGAAGACGCTGACGGAGATGGGCTTCCCGGTGTGGAGCAAGGCGATCAGCTCCAAAGGCACGATCAAGGCGACCATCGGCTCGGTGAACATTCCTGTCGTGTGCGCGGGGATGATCGTGAATCCGGGCGACGTGGTCGTCGCAGATGACGACGGTGTAGTCGTGGTGCCCAAAGCTCTGGCGCAAAAGACGCTGGACGCTGCCCGCGCGCGTGAAGCGAACGAAGGCGAGAAGCGCGCCAAGCTGGCGTCGGGTGTGCTGGGGCTGGACATGTACAAGATGCGCGAGCCGCTGGAGAAGGCCGGCCTGAGATACATCGATTAAGGAAGAATTGTCATGCCGGACTTGATCCGGCATCCATGGTGGCACGCCCCCATGGATTGCGGGTCAAGCCCGCAATGACAGTCAATGGAACACCATGCAATCCACCAAGACCCCCGGCTGGCTCGACTGGTACGCCGGCCCGAGCAAGCCACGATTCAAACTGCCCGCTGGCGCCGTCGACGCGCACTGCCACGTGTTCGGGCCCGGCGATAGGTTCCCCTTCGCGTCCGAGCGCAAGTACACACCTTGCGACGCGAGCCGCGAGCAGCTCTTTGCCCTGCGCGACCACCTGGGCTTCGACAAGAACGTGATCGTGCAGGCCACCTGCCACGGCGCCGACAACAGCGCGCTGCTGGATGCGCTGCGCCACTCCAACGGCAAGGCCAAGGGGGTGGTGACGGTGCGCCGCAACGTCACCGACCAGGATCTGCAGGGCATGCACGAGGCCGGCGTGCGCGGCGTGCGGTTCAACTTCGTCAAGCGGCTGGTGGACTTCACGCCCAAGGACGAGCTGATGGAGATCGCCGCGCGCATCGCGCCGCTGGGCTGGCACGTGGTGATCTATTTCGAGGCGGTGGACCTGCCCGAGCTGTGGGACTTCTTCACCGCGCTGCCGACGACGGTGGTGGTGGACCACATGGGCCGGCCCGATGTCACCAAGCCGGTCGACGGCCCCGAGTTCGAGCTGTTCGTGAAATTCATGCGCGAGCATTCCAACGTGTGGAGCAAGGTGAGCTGCCCGGAGCGGCTGAGCCTCTCCGGCCCGCCGGCATTGAACGGCGAGCAGAATGCCTATCGCGACGTCGTGCCCTTTGCGCGGCGCATCGTCGAAACCTTCCCCGACCGGGTACTCTGGGGCACCGATTGGCCACACCCGAACCTGAAGAACCACATGCCCGACGATGGCCTGCTGGTGGATTTCATCCCGCACATCGCGGTGACGCCTGAACTTCAACGCAAACTGCTGGTCGACAACCCGACCCGGCTGTATTGGCCCGAAGGAAAGTAAATGCCTCTCGATAAACCTTACCTGGACGTTCCCGGAACGACGATCTTCGACGCGGAGCAGTCGCGCAAGGGTTATCACCTCAACCAGTTCTGCATGTCGCTGATGAAGGCGGAAAACCGCGAGCGCTTCAAGGCGAACGAGCGGGCCTATCTTGACGAATGGCCGATGACCGAGGAGCAGAAGCAGGCCGTGCTGGCGCGCGACCTGAACCGCTGCATCCAGCTGGGCGGCAACATCTACTTCCTGGCCAAGATCGGCGCAACCGATGGCAAGAGCTTCCAGCAGATGGCGGGCAGCATGACGGGCCTGTCCGAAGAGGAATACCGCAACATGATGATCGCCGGCGGCCGCTCGGTCGAGGGCAACCGGTACATCGGCGAAAAAACCGCGGAGAAAAAGTAAATGGCCCGCATCACCGCAAGCGTGTACACCTCGCACGTTCCCGCCATCGGCGCGGCGCTCGACATGGGCAAGACCCAGGAGCCGTACTGGCAGCCCGTCTTCAAGGGCTATGACTTCTCCAAGCAATGGATGAAGGACAACAAGCCGGACGTCATCTTCCTCGTCTACAACGACCACGCCACGGCGTTCAGCCTGGACATCATCCCGACCTTCGCGATCGGCACGGCGGCGGAGTTCCAGCCGGCCGACGAGGGCTGGGGCCCGCGCCCGGTGCCCAAGGTGATCGGCCATCCGGAACTGGCGGCGCACATCGCGCAGTCGGTCATCCAGCAGGATTTCGATTTGACCATCGTGAACAAGATGGACGTGGACCACGGCCTCACGGTGCCGCTGTCGCTGATGTGCGGCCAGCCGCAGGCCTGGCCCTGTCCGGTGATTCCGTTCGCGGTGAACGTGGTGCAGTACCCGGTGCCCTCCGGCCGCCGCTGCCTGAACCTGGGCAAGGCGATCCGCAAGGCCATCGAAAGCTACGACCAGGACTTGAACGTGCACATCTGGGGCACGGGCGGCATGAGCCACCAGTTGCAGGGCCCGCGCGCGGGCCTGATCAACCGCGAATTCGACAACGCGTTCCTCGACCGCATGATCGCCGACCCGGAAGGGCAGGCGGCCGTGCCGCACATCGATTATGTGCGCGAGGCCGGCAGCGAGGGCATCGAGCTGGTGATGTGGCTGATCGCGCGCGGCGCGATGGCGGACCTGGCCGGCGGCCCGGCGCCGAAGGTCACGCACCGCTTCTATCATGTGCCCGCATCCAACACGGCCGTGGGCCATCTGATTCTGGAGAACTGACATGACGATCAAAGTAGCCCTCGCGGGGGCAGGCGCGTTCGGCATCAAGCACCTGGACGGCATCAAGCTGATCGACGGCGTCGAAGTGGTGTCGCTGGTCAGCCGTGAGCTGGACAAGACGAAGGAAGTGGCCGCCAAATACGGTATCGGCCATGTCACCACCAATCTCGCCGACAGCCTGGCACTGAAGGAAGTCGACGCCGTCATCCTGTGCACGCCTACGCAGATGCACGCCGAGCAGGCCATGCAATGCATGAAGGCGGGCAAGCACGTGCAGGTGGAAATTCCGCTGGCCGACAGCCTGAAGGATGCGCAAGCCGTCGTCGCGATGCAGAAGCAGACGGGCCTTGTCGCCATGTGCGGCCATACCCGCCGCTTCAACCCCAGCCACCAGTTCGTGCGCAGGCGCATCGAGGCGGGTGAGTTCAATATCCAGCAGATGGACGTGCAGACGTACTTCTTCCGCCGTACCAACATGAACGCGCTCGGCCAGCCGCGCAGCTGGACCGACCACCTGCTGTGGCACCACGCCGCGCACACGGTGGACCTGTTCGCCTACCAGTGCGGCAGCCCGATGGTGAAGGCCAACGCCATCCAGGGGCCGATCCACCCCAACCTGGGCATCGCGATGGACATGAGCATCCAGCTCAAGGCAGCCAACGGCGCGATCTGCACGCTGTCGCTGAGCTTCAACAACGAAGGCCCGCTGGGGACGTTCTTCCGCTATATCGGCGACACGGCGACGTACATCGCGCGCTATGACGACCTGTTCAACGGCAAGGAAGAGAAGATCGATGTGTCCAAAGTGGACGTGTCGATGAACGGCATCGAGTTGCAGGACCGCGAATTCTTCGCAGCCATCAAGGAGGGGCGCGAGCCCAATGCCAGCGTGGCCAAGGTGTTGCCCTGCTACGAAGTCTTGCACCAGCTCGAGCAGCAACTCGCTGCCTGACACGGCAGAATAGGACGATGCAACAACGACAGATCGAAAGCTTCCAGGTCAGCGCCATCGGCCTGGGCTGCATGAATTTCAGCCACGCCTATGGCGCCCCGCCACCGGCCGAACACAGCGAGCGCGTGCTGCTGGCCGCTCTCGATGCCGGCGTGACACTGTTCGACACGGCAGCCTTGTATGGCTTCGGCGCCAACGAGACGCTGGTCGGCAGGGTGTTGAAGCCGCACCGGCGCAACATCACGCTGTGCAGCAAGGGCGGCATGGCCGGCGTGACGGGCGACGACGGCGCGATGCGCAGGGTGATCGACGGGCGGCCCGAGGCGCTGCGCGCGAACTGCGAGGACAGCCTGCGCCGCCTGCAGACCGACGTGATCGACCTGTACTACCTGCACCGCTGGGACAAGCAAGTCCCGATCGAGGACAGTGTGGGCGCCATGTCGGACCTGGTTCGCGCCGGCAAGGTGAGGGCGCTAGGACTGTCTGAAGTTTCCGCCACGAACTTGCGCAAGGCCCATGCGGTTCACCCGATCAGCGCGGTGCAGACTGAGTATTCGCTCTGGACGCGCAACCCCGAGATTGCAGTGCTGGAAACCTGCCGCGAACTGGGCGCTGCCTTCGTGGCGTTCAGCCCGGTGGCGCGGGGCTTCCTCTGCGACGCGCTGCACGATGTGTCGGCGCTCGACCCCAAGGACATCCGCAAGACGATGCCGCGCTTCTTCCCCGAGAACTACGCGGCCAACCTGAAGCTGCTGCCGCCGTACAAGGCGCTGGCCGCCGAAGCCGGCTGCACGCCCGCGCAGCTCGCACTGGCTTGGCTGCTGCACAAGGCGCCGCACATCGTCCCGATTCCGGGCACCACGAACGCCGATCACCTGCGCGAGGACGTGGGTGCGGCGGACATCAAGCTCGATGCCGCGTTGCTGGGCCGGCTGGAGGCACTCATCAACCAGAAGACTGTCGCGGGCAATCGCTATAGCGACCAGAGCCGCAAGGAAGTGGATACCGAGGAGTTCTGAGCGCGGTCAGCCGGCGTGGTGGTGGCCGCAAGTCAGCACCACGCGCCCGCTGATCTGCCCGCGGCGCATGCGCTCGAACACCGCGTTCACCTGGTCCAGGGGCTGCGTTTCGGTGCGGCAGCGCAACTTGCCCTCGGCCGCCAGCTGCAGCACGGCGCGCATGTCGTCACGCGTGCCCACCGAGGAGCCGACCACGCGCGCTTCGATGCCCACCAGGCCCAGCGCCGGGAAGGTGAGGGGTTCGGACGGCAGCCCCACCACCGACAACGTACCTCCCGGTCGCAGGCATTTGAACGCCGTGTCGTATGCGGCCTTCGACGCGGACGTGACAACCGCCACGTGCACGCCTCCCAGCTTGCGCAGGGCCTTGATGTCCTCCGCGTCGGCGGCGTTCAGCGTGCGGATGGCGCCCAGGTCCTTGGCGAGCGCGAGCTTCGAAGCGTCCACGTCCAGCGCTGTCACTTCGGCACCCCAGGCCTTGGCGATCTGCACAGCAAGGTGGCCCAGGCCGCCCACGCCGAAGATCGCGACGCGCTGACCCGCGGTGACGCCGGCGCTCTTCAGCGCCCGGTAGACGGTGAGCCCGGCGCAAAAGAGGGGAGCCGCCTCGACGGAGCTGAGCGAATCGGGGATCGGCAGCGCATGGCTGGCGCGCGCGACCATGAAGTCGGCATAGCCGCCGTCGACCATGACGCCGGTGATCACGGCCTTGCGGCACAGGTTCTCGCGGCCCTCGCGACACGGCTCGCATTCACCGCAGGTGGCGTGATTCCAGGCCACGCCGACACGGTCACCCACAGCGAGGTGGGTGACCTGATCGCCTTTCTCCACCACGCGGCCCACCACCTCATGACCGGGGATCAGGTTGGCCTTGGTGACTGCCTTCAACATCGGCTGATCACCCTCGGCGACGTGCAGGTCGGAATGGCAGACCCCGCAGGCCTCGACCTCGATCAGCACCTCGTCCGCCTTCGGCGTGGGCCGGGGTACGTCCTCGACGCTGAGGGTGGGCCCGAAACCGTGGAGGATGGCAGCTTGCATGGGGTTGCTCCTGTGAAGATGGATTGCCGCAAGACTCAGCTCGCCGCCTTGCGCAGCCGCTCGGGGCCGAGCATGGCCGCGGTCAGGCCCCTCGCCGCGATATGGGCGGGGATGGCCTCGCCCCGCGCGAGCGCCGCGCAGGCCTCACCCATGGCGGGGGAAGTCTGGATGCCATAGCCGCCCTGCGCTGCAACCCAGAAGAAGCCCGGCGCCTGCGGATCCCAACCGCCGACGAGGTCGCCATCGGCCACGAAAGAGCGCAGCCCGGCCCACGTCCGCGTGGGCCGGCGGATGGTGAGCGTGGTCATCTCCTGGATGCGGTCGATGGCGAGTGCGATGTCCATCTCTTCCGGCTGCACGTCGTGCGGCGGCACGGGATCGACGTTGGCCGGCGAACCGAGCAGCATGCCGGCGTCGGGCTTGATGTACCAGTCTTCGGTGACGCCGGCGGTCAGCGGCCAGGCCGAAGCGTCGCAGCCCAACGGCGGCGCGAAGATGAAGGCCGAGCGGCGCCGAGGCTGCAGGCCGATGTCCATGGCACCGGCCATCGCGCCGATCACGCCCGCCCACGCGCCAGCGGCATTGAGCGCGACCGGTGCCTCATACGTTTGCCCGCCGGCGCCGACCTGCCAGGCCTGCCCCACGCGCCGCAGCAAAGTGACCTCGGCGTCGGTGACGACGCGCCCGCCTGCGCGCCGAATGCCGCGAAGAAAGCCCTGGTGGATCGCGTGCACGTCCATGTCGGCGGCGTCAGGCTCGTACACCGCGCCCGCCAGCTTTTCACGGCGCAGGACGGGCGTGATGTCGCAAGCGCCGTGCGCGTCCAGCAAGCGCGCGTTGGGCGACATGGCGCGCAGGACGTCCCAGTGTTCCCGCAGCGCCGCTTCCTGCCCGTGTTCGGCGACCATCATGGCGCCGCGCGGGCTGAGCACGGGGTGCTCGGTGAATCCGCCGGGCGCGGCCTCGAAGAACGCGCGGCTGGCCAGCGTGAGGGCGCGCACCTGCGGCGTGCCGTAGCTTTCCATGAACAGCGCGGCCGAGCGGCCGGTCGAGTGGTAGCCCGGCTGTGACTCGCGCTCCAGAAGGATCACGCGGCCGTGTGGGGCCAGCCAGTACCCAACCGATGCGGCAGCAATGCCGCCACCGACGACGAGAAAGTCGGCTGCTTCAGCCATGGTGTGCGTCTCTCATGTTCGCGGCAGTCTAGCGCCAATCGGCGACGGGACGCGAGCTCGCGGCAATGGTGGGCGAGTTTGATCCACGTCAGATGCACGGGCCCTTCGAGCGGCAAAACTTCGGCATTCCCAAAGTGCAGGAGACGACTCAGATGCCTTCCACCCCCCGGGACCGGATCCCCGGCACCACGCTTTTCGACGGTGGCCAGGCCCGCAAGGGCTACGCGCTGAACAAGATGTGCTTTTCCTTCAACTCGGCCGAGGCCCGCGATGAATTCCGGCGCGACGAGGTAGCGTACACGCGCAAGTTCGGCCTGAATGACGAGCAGGCCCGCGCCATACGCGAGCGCAACGTACTCGGCCTGCTCGCCGCGGGGGGCAACGTGTACTACCTGGCCAAATTCGCGGGCATCCTGGGGCTCGACGTGCAGGACCTGGGCGCCGCGCAGACGGGCATGAGCAAGGAAGCCTTCAAGGCCCGGCTCGTCGCCCAGAACCAGCAACCCGAAACGCTCAGCTGAGCTGCAAAGGAAACTTCATGGCAAGAATCATCGGTGGCCTCACCACCTCGCACGTGCCCGCCATCGGCGCAGCCATCGCCAAAGGCCTGCAGCAGGAGCCGTACTGGAAACCCTTCTTCGACGGATTCCTGCCCGTTCGCAAATGGCTTGACGACGTGAAGCCCGACGTCGCGGTGGTGTTCTACAACGACCACGGCCTGAACTTCTTCCTGGACAAGATGCCCACCTTCGCGGTGGGCGCCGCTCCGGAATACCGCAACGCCGACGAGGGCTGGGGCATCCCGACCCTGCCGCCGTTCAAGGGCGCGCCTGAACTCTCGTGGCACATCATCGAGCACCTGGTCGACCGCGAGTTCGACATCACGACGTGCCAGGAAATGCTGGTGGACCACGCGTTCACGCTGCCGCTCAAGCTGTTCTGGCCAGACGGGGAGTGCCCGGTGCGCACCGTGCCGATCTGCATCAACACGGTGCAATTCCCGCTGCCCAGCGCCAAGCGGTGCCTGGCACTGGGCAGGGCGGTGGGTGAAGCGCTCGCCTGCTGGGACAGCGACGAGAAAATCGTGGTCATCGGCACGGGCGGCCTCAGCCACCAGCTTGACGGCGAGCGGGCGGGTTTCATCAACAAACCGTTCGACCTGAAGTTCATGGACAGCCTCATCGCCGATCCGGCCTGGGCCACGCAGTACAGCATCCACGAGCTGGTGGAAAAAACGGGGACCCAGGGCGTCGAGCTGCTGATGTGGCTCGCCACGCGGGGCGCAGTGCCGGGTGCGGTGCGGAAGGTGCATACGAACTATCACATCCCCATCTCCAACACCGCGGCGGGAATGATGGCGATGGAGGCGATCTAGAAGCGGTTACATCCGCAGCCGCGCGGGGATTGCAGGGCAAGCGCGGCGGTTGCATACTGCCGGAAAACGCCAAGTGTCACGGCGCGAGGGTACGCCATGAGCCATTCCCTGGGTCAGCAACCTGATTTCAAGCGCAGCAGCTTCGTGCAGTCGTGTGCGTACTGCGGAGCGCGCTACGAGGTGCTCGTCTCGCGCCTGCCCGGCGCCGACGAGCATGAGGAATACGCGTGCCCGGAATGCGGGAAGGGATACAGCACCCACGCGGCCCTGCCGCCTCTGGTGAGCCTGCTGACCAGGCGAACCGACGGCAAGAACGACGGCTATCAGGAGACGATGTTTTAGAGTGCTGTCCCGTAAGCAACTGCGCGATCGCGAAGCGAACAAGCGCGGAGTGTTGGCGGCGGGCCGTGGACGGCGGGTTGGCCCGTAGGCGACGTTGGGGACTTTCGACGCATCGAACACCTCAGTGGTGGATGGATCAGGGCGGCGGGGCGCTCTACGCAGCGACATCAAGGAGGAGCCGCCCTCCCGGCGGCGGGGGACAGTCGCGGAGTAGAGCGCCCCGCCGCCCTGATCCCGCCCCCCAAACGCAGTCCATGAGCTTGTACGACAGCACACTGGGCGGGCGCCGGTTTCATGCGAAAAATATGCGCATTGCTCGCGGCTGGGGCTGACACCGCAATCACCACAAAAGAAAAAGCGCCCCGCAGGGCGCTTTCGAAGGCATGGATTCCGGATCAAGCCGGGGATGACAGCCGAGGCGGATGACAGCTTTTAGAGCGTGTCGATGAAGCTGCGAAGCTTGTCCGAACGGCTCGGGTGCTTCAGCTTGCGCAGGGCCTTGGCCTCGATCTGGCGGATGCGCTCGCGGGTCACGTCGAACTGCTTGCCGACTTCTTCCAGCGTGTGGTCCGTGCTCATCTCGATGCCGAAGCGCATGCGCAGCACCTTTGCTTCGCGCGGCGTCAGCGAGTCGAGGATGTCCTTGACCACATCGCGCAGACCGGCCTGCATGGCGGCCTCGATCGGCGCGGTGTTGGCCTGGTCCTCGATGAAGTCGCCCAGGTGGGAATCGTCGTCGTCGCCGATCGGCGTTTCCATGGAGATCGGCTCTTTCGCGATCTTCATGATCTTGCGGATCTTGTCTTCCGGGATCTCCATCTTGGCGGCCAGGATGCCGGCGTCGGGCTCGAAGCCGAACTCCTGCAAGTGCTGGCGCGAGATGCGGTTCATCTTGTTGATCGTCTCGATCATGTGCACCGGGATGCGGATCGTACGGGCCTGGTCCGCGATAGAGCGGGTGATGGCCTGTCGGATCCACCACGTGGCGTAGGTCGAGAATTTGTAGCCGCGGCGGTATTCGAACTTGTCCACCGCCTTCATCAGGCCGATGTTGCCTTCCTGGATCAGGTCCAGGAACTGCAGGCCGCGGTTGGTGTACTTCTTGGCGATGGAGATCACGAGGCGCAGGTTCGCTTCGATCATTTCCTTCTTCGCCTCGCGCGAGGAAGCCTCACCCTCGTTCATGCGCTTGTTGATGTCCTTGAGCTGGGCAAGAGGCACCACCACGCGCGACTGGATGTCGGCGAGCTTTTGCTGAAGTTCCTGGATCGGCGGGATGTTGCGCGCGATGATGATGGACCACGGCTTGCCGGAGGCGGCCTGCTTCTCGACCCACTTCGGGTTCAGCAGGTTGGGCGGGAAGTCCTTGATGAAGATTTCCTGCGGCATGCCGCACTTGTCCACGATGATGCGGCGCAGCTCGCGTTCCTTCTTGCGCACGTCGTCCACCTGGCCGCGCACCATGTCGCACAGCTTCTCGATGGTCTTGGCCGTGAAGCGGATGGTCATCAGCTCTTCGGACAGCGCATGCTGGGCCTTCACGTAGGCGGGCGTGCCCCAGCCTTCCTTGTCGTAGACCTTGTGCACCTTCTCGAAGAGGAGGGCGATGCGGTCGAAGCGTTCGAGCGCCTGGGTCTTGAGTTCTTCGAGCTTCTTGGTCAGGGCCTTGGAGCCGCCTTGGCCGTCGTCGTCATCGTCGGCATCGAACTCGTCGAAGTCTTCCTCGGCCACGTAGTCGTCGGCCTCGTTCGGGTTGGAGAAACCGTCCACGACGGTGGAGATCACGACCTTGCCGTCACGGATCTCGTGGGCCAGGCGCAGGATCTCGGCGATGGTGGCGGGCGAGGCGGAGATCGCCTCCATCATCGCCATCAGGCCGCCCTCGATGCGCTTGGCGATCTCGATTTCGCCTTCGCGCGTCAGTAGTTCGACGGTGCCCATCTCGCGCATGTACATGCGAACGGGGTCCGTGGTGCGGCCGAATTCGCTGTCCACCGTCGAGAGTGCTGCTTCGGCCTCCTCTTCGGCTTCCTCGACAGTCGCTGTCGTGGGCGTCGTGTTGTTCAGCAGCAGCATCTCGGCGTCGGGCGTCTGCTCGTACACCGCCACACCCAGGTCGTTGAGCATCGCGACCACCACTTCCAGCGTTTCCGCGTCGACCAGCTTTTCGGGCAGGTGGTCGGTGATTTCGGCGTGCGTGAGGTAGCCTCGCGTCTTGCCCAGCGTGATCAGCGTTTTCAGGCGCTGGCGCCGCTTGAGCATTTCCTCTTCGGACAGGACAGCTTCGTCCAGGCCGAATTCCTTCATCAAGGCCCGCTCCTTGGCCTTGCTGATCTTCATGCGCAGGGGCTTGACCTTCTCGGTAGTGGCCTCGACGACCGGCTCGCCGACGAGGTCCTCTTCGATGTCGGACATGTCTTCTTCTTCACCCAGGGGCTTCGCCGTGGCGCTCTTGGGCTTGCGGCCGCGTTTGGCGCCGGTCTTGGGCGGTGCGTCGGATTCGGCAGACTGCACCTTTGGCGGGCGGCCCGGCTTTTTCTTGACGACCTCTTCCACGGCCGCGGCCTTGACGGGTTTCTTTACCTCATCCTTGGCGGATGCTATGTCTGAGGGCTTGGCGGAGGACTTCGTTGTCGGCACTGGCTTGGCTTTCGTTGCGGGCTTGGCTATGGCTTTTGGCGGGGGCTTGGGCGAGGTCGTCTTCACGACCTTCAGCCGGGCCTTGGCCGTGGCCACGGGTTTGATCGGTTTTTTCGCAACGGGTTTCGCAGCGGGCTTGCGCGATTCGGATTTTTGAGCGGGCATGAATAAATACCTCGAACTGGCAAAAAAGCAGAAACACAAAAAGCGCCACTACAACCCGGCGCGGGTGAGGAGACGGCGGGAAACCCGGTGGGTTTACCGGCAGGTTTCAGCTGTCCTTCGCGGGGCAAGATGGGTGGGCGAACATTTGGGGTGCAGTCCTTGCGGGGAGGTGGCCTGTCGGGAGCTTGGTGTCCGCGGTCGGCCTGGGTCCGGAGGTGCTGCTGTCGCTCTTGCGCCTAGCAAACCCTACATTATACCTTCGGGGGCAAATTTCAAGTAGCCGCACCGAACTTCTGGTTTTGTACGGCCATCTGGCGGCGGCTGAGTTCCTTCAAGCGCTCGACTCGGTTCGGGTCGCTCATCGGGAGCTGGTTGGCCGCCGCGATCTCCTCTTCGATCACGCCCAGGTGCAGGCGTTTCATCGTCCGCTTGAGGTCGTCCTCGGGGTTTTCGGTGTCTTCGATCACCCGCCCGCTGGGCTGCAGGTTGTCATAAGCCATCAGGCCCGTCGCCAAGGCCGAGAAAGTGGTGCCCTCGATGCCGACGGCAAGGGCCGCCCAGGGCTGGGCGCCGTGCTCGTGGAAGCTCGTCTCGAGCCAGGAAAACAAGTCGCCGATCGGCCCCTCCAGACTGCACAGGAGCTCGTGGTCCGGCCCGGTGAGCAAGTCCCACGCCGCGGAATTGCGCAGCGCCAACCGGGCAATGTGTTCCGCCAGCGCGAGCATCTTGGGCTTGACGGCCTTGCGGCGGCTGGGGGGAGGGGGCTGCCTGAAACGGGAGGGGCTCTTCCACTTGCCGGTGGCCGTGGTGGCGCCCAGGCCCCACAGATCCATCAGTTCATGCGTGCCGACCGAGCCGCGTTCGGCAATTTCGTTCAGCAGCTGGCGCTTGAGCGCGCCCTCGGGCAGCTGCGTCCACATCGGCCGCGCCGCGCTGAGCATCCGGGAGCGGCCCTCGGCCGTGCTCAGGTCGCAGCCTTCCGAAGACGCTTCCACCAGGAAGATGCTCAAGGGCACGGCCTGCTGGACGAAGCGGGCAAAGCCATCGCGGCCGAACTCGCGGATGTAGCTGTCCGGATCGTGCTCGGCCGGCAGGAACAGGAACTTCACCGAACGCACGTCCGTGGCATAGGGCAGGGCGCCATCCAGCGCTTTGCGCGCGGCGCGGCGGCCGGCTTCATCGCCGTCGAAGCTGAAAACGACCGAATCGGTGAAGCGGAAGAGCTTCTGCACGTGGTCGGGCGTGCAGGCCGTGCCCAGCGTGGCGACGGCGTTCGGAAAGCCCAATTGCGCCAGGGCCACGACGTCCATGTAGCCCTCGGTCACCAACACGAAGCCGTGCTCGCGAAGCGCGTTGCGCGCTTCGAACAGGCCGTAGAGCTCGCGGCCCTTGCTGAAGACAGGCGTTTCCGGCGAGTTGAGGTACTTCGGTGTGCCATCGCCCAGCACCCGGCCGCCGAAGCCGATGCACTCGCCCTTGACGTTTCGGATCGGGAACATCACGCGGTCGCGGAAGCGGTCGTAGCGCTTGTCTTCGTCCTCGTTGAGGATGACCAGGCCGCTTTCCACGAGCAGCGGGTCGTCGTAATTGGGAAACACGCTGGCCAGGCTCCGCCAGCCCTCGGGCGCATAACCCAGCCCGAATTGCCGGGCGATTTCGCCCGACAGCCCCCGGCCCTTGAGGTAGTCGATGGCCTTGGGCGAAGTCTTCAGGTGCTTGCGATAAGCCTCGCCGGCCTTTTCGAGCACATCGGTGAGGGTTGCCTGCTTCTCACGCTGCTGGGCTGCGCGGGCCCGGTCTTGCGGGGACGCGTCCTCCTCGGGGACCTGCATCGCATACTGGCCGGCCAGGTCCTTGACGGCCTCGACGAAGTTCATTCCGGCGTGGTCCATCAGGAAACCAATCGCATTACCGTTCTTGCCGCAGCCGAAGCAGTGGTAGAACTGCTTGGTGGGACTGACGGAAAAGGAAGGTGATTTTTCGCCATGGAAGGGGCACAGCCCCATGTAGTTGGCGCCGCCCTTTTTCAGCTGAACGTAACGGCCGACGATTTCCACCACGTCGGCGCGCGCGAGCAGCTCCTGGATGAAAGTCTGGGGAATGGCCATCGTCGCGTATTCTTACTTAGTTGCTGCGCCGCAGCGTTGCGCTTTACGCCGGCAGACCACCCGATTGCATGTGCAACACCTCGGAGACAAACATATGACGAGTATTTTCGACCAGGACTTGCAGCGCAACCCGGCCAATTTCGCGCCGCTGTCGCCGCTGTCGTTCATCGAGCGCACGGCGGAAGTCTATCCGCAGCGCCTCGCCATCATTCACGGCGACCTGCGCCGTAACTGGAGCGAGGTCTATGCCCGCTGCCGCCGGCTGGCCAGCGCCCTGGCGCAACGCGGCATCGTCAAGGGCGACACGGTCGCCGTGATGTTGCCCAACACGCCCCCGATGGTGGAGGCGCACTTCGGGGTTCCGATGTGCGGGGCCGTACTCAACGCGCTCAACACGCGGCTGGACGCGGAGACTGTGGCCTTCATGCTCGACCACGGCGAGGCCAAGGCGGTGATCGTCGACCCGGAATTCGCGGGCGTGATGAAAAAAGCCATCGCGCTTCGCAAGACGGCACGGCCGCTGCTGGTCGTCGACGTGACGGATGCCCTCTTCACCGGAACGGTGGAACGCATCGGCGTCATGGACTACGAGGAGCTCCTGGCCGGCGGCGATCCCGCGTTCGAGTGGCAACTGCCCGCCGACGAGTGGGACGCCATCGCGCTCAACTACACCAGTGGCACCACCGGCAATCCCAAAGGCGTGGTCTATCACCATCGCGGCGCGGTGGTGAATGCCATCTCCAACATCCTCGAATGGGACCTGGGCAAGCACCCGGTGTACCTGTGGACGCTGCCGATGTTCCACTGCAACGGCTGGTGCTTCCCCTGGACGATCGCCGCGCGCGCGGGTGTCAACGTGTGCCTTCGCAGGGTCGAGGCCAAGGCGATGATCGATGCGATCAAGGCCCATGGCGTGACGCATTACTGCGGCGCACCGATCGTGCAGGCGTTGCTGGTGAACGCGCCTGACGAAATGAAGCAGGGCCTGCCCAAGGGGGTGAAAGCCATGGTGGCCGGCGCGGCGCCGCCGGCATCGATGATCGAAGGCATGGAGCGCATGGGTTTCGACCTCACGCACGTCTATGGGCTGACGGAGGTGTACGGCCCGGCGACGGTCTGCCCCAAGCACGACGAGTGGAACGGCCTGGACATTGGAGAACGCGCGCGGCTCAACGCGCGCCAGGGCGTGCGCTACCACCTGCAGCGCGACGCGCGGGTGATCGATCCCCAAACCATGCAGCCCGTTCCCATGGATGGCGAAACCATGGGCGAGATCATGTTTCGCGGCAATATCCTGATGAAGGGTTACCTCAAGAACCCCGCGGCCACTGCCGAAGCTTTTGCGGGCGGCTGGTTCCACACCGGCGACCTGGCGGTGCAATACGGCGACGGCTACATCAAGATCAAGGATCGCAGCAAGGACATCATCATCTCGGGCGGCGAGAACATCTCTTCGATCGAGGTCGAGGATGTCCTGTACCGCCACCCCGATGTGCTGGCGGCCGCCGTGGTCGCAAAGCCGGACGAACGCTGGGGCGAAACGCCGTGCGCTTTCGTTGAGCTCAAGCCAGGGGCAACGACGACCGCCGAAGACATCGTGGCCCATTGCAAGAAGCATCTCGCGAGCTTCAAGGTGCCCAGGGCCGTGGTCTTCGGCGAGGTGCCCAAGACGTCCACCGGGAAGATCCAGAAGTACGAGCTGCGCAAGCGCGCCGGCTCGGCCGTCGCGATCGACGTTTGACCATACTGGGGCGCATGCGCATCATCAGCCCCCAGGCCGCGCAGGTCCTCAGCAGCCCTGGCGCGTTCGGCTGGCGGGTGCTCAAGAACTTTCGGGCCAACCAGGGCCTGCTGCTGGCGGGCGCCGTAGCGTATTACGCGCTGCTGTCGGTCGTCCCGCTGCTGATCCTCACGGTGATCGCGCTGTCGCATATCGTCGACCAGGGCGAGCTGCTGAGCACCCTCGGGCGTTACCTGGAGTGGCTGATGCCCGGGCAGTCACAGGCCATCGTTGACGAGTTGTCGACTTTCCTCGATCACCGCGACGTCATCGGCTGGGTGCTTTTCGCCACCATGCTGTTCTTCAGCTCACTCGCGTTCACGGTGCTGGAGAACGCGATGTCGGTGATCTTCCTGCATCGCGTGGCTGTGCGCCGGCGGCGTTTCATCGTGTCGGCCATGCTGCCCTACCTCTACATCCTGTGCCTGGGGTTCGGGTTGCTGGTGGTCACGCTGGTCGCGGGCAGCCTGCAGGCCATTGGCGAGGAGAGCGTCAGCCTGTTCGGCCGTGACTGGTCGCTCAGCGGCGTCTCCGGATTGCTGTTGTACCTGCTGGGCCTGTCCGGGGAGATATTCGTCCTGACATCGGTGTACATGGTGATGCCGGTGGGGCGGCTCCATTGGAGCCATGCCCTCATCGGCGGCGTGACGGCCGCGCTGCTGTGGGAGGTGACACGCCACCTCCTGGTGTGGTACTTCAGCACCTTGTCGCAGGTGAACGTGGTGTACGGCTCGCTGACGACAGCCATTGTCGTGCTGCTGAGCCTGGAGATCGCCGCGACGCTCCTGCTCCTGGGCGCGCAGGTGATCTCTGAGTATGAACGCATCGGGCTGCCCGAGGAGCCCGAGCCGGCGAATCCGTTGCGCACGGAAGAAACATAGGACAACAGTGCGCGTTCAAGAGATCTTGGCCTGAAAGCGACTGGGCGGCTCACCCATCGCCGCCTTGAACATCGCCGTGAATGCGCTGTCGCTCGCGTAGCCACTAGAGGCTGCCACATGGCTCACCGGCATCCCGCGCGCCAGCATCGGCAAGGCGTGCGCCAGGATCGCCTGCTGGCGCCACTGCTGGTAGCTCGTGCCCAGTTGCTCGCGGAAAAGCCGTGCCATCGTGCGTTCGCTCGCGCCGAACCCGGCGGCCCACTCCGCGAGTGTTGCGCGTTCCGACGGCGCGCGCAGCACGGCCTCGCACAGGGCGCGCAAGCGCTTGTCGCCGGCCTGCGCATGCGGCAGGGGAACGCCAAGCGCCTGGATGTCCGCGTGCGTGATCTCGTCGATCACCAGACCCGTGAGCCGATCTTCGCGCGCCTTGGGCAGTGGCGATGCCGCGTCGAGCGCCTGCACCAGCTCGCGCAGCAGCGGCGACACCACGAGAACCTTGCAGCGCCCCCATCCCTGCGGCGTCACGGAGGCGTCGACGTACAACGTGCGGAACTGTGCCTGTTCAAGCACGTGGACGGCGTGGCGCGCGCCCGGGGCGATCCACACCGCGCGCGAGGGCGGGACGATAAAGGTGACTTCGTCGCCTGTGCCCGCATGTTGCTCGGCGGTGACCTGCACGATGCCCGTCGAACAGTACGCGACTTGCGCCCACGGGTGCTCGTGCGGCTGCAGGTGGCTGTCGGCGGACAGCGTGCGCGCCCGCACGCGTACCGGCCGCTGGCGGCTGGGGCGGAAGGCGTCAGGATCGCCGAGCGGCGCCGCTTGCGATGGAATTCTTCCGGCCATGGCAATAAGTTGGTTTGGCCGATTCTCGCCGAAAGCTGGCGTTCTGTCGCATTTCAGAAACCCGCGCCCGCACTACGATGCGCAGCATGAGCTCCATCACAGCGAATGACGCCTTGCCGCCCCCCAGCCTGCGCCAGGACGCCGGGGTCATCGGCCTGGTCGGGTTGGCCCACATGATCAGCCACTTCAGCCAGCTGCTGCTCGCGCCGCTGTTCCCCTGGCTGAAGGACGCGCTCAATGCCAGCTATACGGAACTGGGCTTCCTGATGACGCTGTTCTTCGTGGTCTCCTGTGCCGTGCAGGCGGCGTCCGGCTTCCTCGTGGACCGCTATGGTCCGCGCCCCATCCTGTTCGTCGGTTTGAGCCTTCTGGGCGTCGCGGCCTTCGGTTTCGCCACGAGCCCGGGCTACTGGACGATGGCCCTGTGGTCGATCGTTGCCGGCGTGGGCAATGGCGTGTTCCATCCCGTGGACTACACACTGCTGAATCGCAAGGTGAGCGCGCCGCGGCTGGGCCACGCCTACAGCTTCCACGGGATCACGGGCAGCCTGGGTTGGGCATTGGCGCCGGCCTTGCTCGTCCCGTTGGCCATCGCGTTCTCGTGGCGGGTGGCCTTGATGGGCGCCGGCACGTTTGTATTGGGTGTGCTGCTGGTGCTGTGGCTCAACCGCGGCAAGCTGGCGCTGGCCGCGAGCGTGCCGCACCATGCGTCGACCAAAACCGAGGGCGATTTTGATTTTCTGCGCATCCCCGCGGTGTGGATGTGTTTCGGCTTCTTCTTTTTCTATGCCGTTGTGCTGAGCGTCATCCAGGCCTTCGCGCCCGAGGCCGCGCGCCAGTTACATGGGGTTCCCGTCGCGCTGGCCGCCATGTGCCTGACGGTTTACATGGTGTGCAGCGCGGGCGGCATGGTGCTGGGCGGCTTCCTGGCCGCGAACCCCGAGCGCTGCGAGCGCATCGTCGGCTGGGGCTTCGGCCTGGCTGCGATGGTCGCACTCGTCATCGGGCTCGCGCCGGTGCCGGCGCTCGCTGTGCCTGCGCTCTTCGGTGCGATGGGATTCGCCAGCGGCATTGCCGGGCCTTCGCGCGATCTGCTGGTCAAGAAATCGACGCCCGAGAATGCGACGGGCAGGGTTTACGGCGTTGTCTACTCCGGCCTGGACATCGGGCAGGCGATCGCGCCGCTCGTCTTCGGCGCGTTGATGGACCAACGGCAGTACCAGGGCGTCTGGCTGGGTTTGGTGTTCATGCAAGCGGTGCTCATCACCAGCGCCTTCAACGTGCGCCGGGTCAGGCGCACGGCGCCCGTAGTGGCCTGAACCTCACTTGATCCCGGTGACAGTGCCGTTCAGCGTCCCGTCGGGGTTGAACACCTGGTACTCGGTTCCCTTGCGGCTGACCGTCAGGCAGCGCTCCTCGCGTGCCCGAAGCTTGTTCCAGGTCGCACAGTATCCTGTGGGCTCGTGCCACCGCCATTTGCCCACGTCGTTGTAGCCGCCGGAAATCTGCATCGTGAAGTCGGGCTCCATTTGAAGCTTGGCGGTATAGGCGTTGGGGAAGATGACCGACATGGTCTTGCCAATCCACTTTTCCTTCAGCTCGCCGACCGTTACCGGCCCGTCCTGCGCGGCGGCAAATCCACCTCCGAGCGCCACGCTGCACACGATGGCCACGCGGGCCAGGTTGATTCCGGTCATCTGATGTCTCCTTGTTTCCAGATGCTACGGCCGGCCCGGCCGTGACGCCCTCGGGTCAACCCGCCCCCCGGGTTATCCTTGCGCCCATGTACGCGCCATATTTCGGGCTGAAGAGCGAGCCGTTCTCGATTGCGCCGGACCCGCGCTACCTGTTCATGAGCGAGCGTCACCGGGAGGCTCTCGCGCACCTGTTGTACGGGCTGGGCGGGGGCGGGGGCTTCGTGCTGCTCTCCGGCGAGATCGGCACGGGCAAGACCACGGTGTGCCGCCTGTTCCTGGAGCAGATCCCCAAGGACTGCAACGTCGCCTACATCTTCAACCCCAAGCTCACTGTCATCGAGCTGTTGCAGTCGATCTGCGACGAGTTCCATATCCCGGTGCCCGCCAAGGAGCTGCCCCCCACCATCAAGGACTACCTCGACCCGCTCAACGAGTTCCTGCTGCAGGCGCACGCCGCGGGGCGCAACAATGTGCTCATCATCGACGAGGCGCAAAACCTCTCGGCCGAGGTGCTGGAGCAACTTCGGCTGCTCACCAACCTGGAGACGCCCGAGCGCAAGCTGCTGCAGATCATCCTGATCGGCCAGCCCGAGCTGCGCAGCATGCTCGCGCGGCCGGAGCTGGAACAGCTGGCCCAGCGTGTCATTGCGCGCTATCACCTCGGCGCCCTGACCCCGGCCGAAACCGCGCATTACGTGCGGCATCGCCTCGAAGTGGCAGGCCTCAGCCGGCCCTTGCCATTCGAGCGCAAGGCCTTGCAGCGGGTGCATGATCTTTCGCGCGGCGTGCCGCGCCGCATCAACCTCCTGTGCGACCGTGCGCTGCTGGGCGCGTTCGCCAACAGCCAGGCGGCAGTTGATCGCGCCACCGTGGACAAGGCCGCCGCCGAAGTGTTCGATGCACCGCCCGTGATCGCGTCGTCGTCCGCGCGCCGCACGGCCGGTGTGCTGGGCCTGGGGGTCGCGGCCGGGGCGGGCTTGTTCGCAATCCTTGCGACTTTGACGCGGGAACCCGCGTCGCCGCCGCCCCAGGCAAAACCGGTCGCGGCAGTTCCGGCCGTGTCGGCGTCCGCCGCCGCCCCTGCCTCGTCGGTGGTCATGACGGTGGCCGCACCGCCTGCATCCGCGCCCCCGCCCGCACTGCTGCGAGACAGCAATGTGGCGTGGCGCGAACTTGCGCAAGCCTGGAAGGTCACGCCGCCGGAAGGGGATCCTTGCCGCGTGCTGCAAAAGGAGCAGTTGCAGTGCTTCAGCAGGAACCTGAGCCTGGCGGTGATCCGTGAACTCGGACGGCCCGGCATCCTGACGCTCGACGCGGCCACCGGCGCGCCGAGCTACGCGTTGCTCACCGGGCTGGGCCGCGACAGCGCAACCTTGCGCGCCGCGGGCACAGAGCAGACGGTCACGCTTGCGGCCTTGGCCGCGCGCTGGCAGGGCGACTTCTCCACCCTCTGGCGAACGCCGCCCGGCTACTCCGGCCAGTCGGCGACCAACCCCAGCGTTGAGACTGTGGAGTGGATCTCCACAAAGCTCGGTGGTGACGGCGCCGCGCCGTCGCAGCCGCGCCGCGAATTCGATGCGCAGCTCAAGACCCGGTTGCGCGCGTTTCAGTTGGCGCACGGACTCGCCGCGGACGGGCAACCGGGCCCGATGACATTCATGCAACTCAATCGCGCCGCCGGGGTCGAAGAGCCGCGGCTGCGCACAGATCTCTAGGGCCGCCCACGCCATGTCATACATCCTCGACGCCCTGAGAAAAGCCGACGCCCAGCGCGAGCGCGATCCGGCGCGCGGCATCCATGCCCAGCCGGGCCGCGCGCCAATGGGTGACAGCCCACGCAGTGCGGGCTTGCGTGCTGGCTTCTGGGTGGCGAGCGCGGCAGGGATTGCCGCACTGGCGGTCGCGGGGTGGTATTTGTATCGAGATCCCGTTCCCGCGACGGGCAAGGTACAGGTTGCCGCAGCGCCGGCAGCACAGCCCCGCGTCACGGCCCCGCCCCCGGCCGCGCCCACCGTCCCGCCGCCGGTCGTGCCCGCGCCCGTCGTTTTGCCGCCGCCGGTGGTGGTCGCCCCAACCGTCGCCACCGCGCCGCGGGCCGTCATGCCGGGAGGTGCGCCGCCTAATCGTACGGAGCGACCGACGGGAAGCCCGCCCCCGATGCCAGGGCAAGTCGGCCAGGGCGCGACGGCCCGCGCCATGGCCCAGGCGGTCCAGTCCGTGCCTGCGGGTGCGCAGCCTGCGCAACCCTCGACGCAGCTACCGGCGCAATCACCGGCCTTTGCCCCCGCCGCTCCCACGGCGCCAGGTGGTGCGAGCGCGCCCGCCCAGCCTGGTGTGCCGGCAGCCCCGGTTGCAGCGCCGCCGCAGGCCACCCCTGTAGTGCCCAACGTGGCGCCGCAGCCATCGCCTTACGTGCCGCCTGTCGTGGTGCCACCGTCACCGCCGCCGGCCCCAGTGGCTGGCCTACCGCCCGATGCGCCCAAGCTCGTGATCACCGGCGGCGTGTACACGGCCAACAAGGCGCAGCGCATGCTGATTGTGAACGGCCAGGTAATGACCGAAGGAGCCGACCTCGGCTCCGGCGTCACGCTGGAAGAGATCAGGCCCAAGTCGGCCGTGCTGCGCTTTCGCGGTGGCCGCTACGCCGTTTCGTATTGACGGACCGCGTCATGATGAAACGCCGGGCCGTCGCCGCTGCTTTGGTGCTGGCACTTGCGGCGATTCCCGCTGCCCATGCCGACGAATCGCTATGGGCGTTGCTCAAGGGGGGTGGGCAGGTCGTCCTGATGCGCCATGCCGTCACGACGCCGGGCGTCGGCGACCCCGAAGGCATGCGCTTGGCCGACTGCGCGACGCAGCGCAATCTCTCCGACGAAGGCCGTGCCCACGCAAAACAGGTGGGCGAGGCGTTCCGCTCCCGCAGGATCCCGGTGGCGCAGGTTCTTTCCAGCCCGTGGTGCCGCTGCCTCGAAACGGCGCGCCTGGCATTCGGCACCGAGCCCCAGACTTCGCCCGCGCTGGGCAACCTCTTCGGGCGCGCCGACGCAGAGGGCAGACAGGTCGCCCAGATGCGATCTCTCGTCTCGCGCAAGCCCGCCGGCGGCACCCTGGTGCTGGTTTCACACGGCTCCACGATCCTCGCGCTGACGGGCGTATCTCCGGCTACTGGCGAAATGGTGGTGGTGACGCCGCAAGGCGACGGCAAGTTCGTGGTGGTTGGGCGGCTGGCAGTGCCTGCGCGCTGAGCGTGGTTTCGACGCATCGAACACCCGCAACGCCCGCCCAACTGCTGGATTCGTACTTACTGAGGCTGCGGTGGCTGGAATACCGACCATCTACCGTCTTTGAACAGGTACAGCGCCGAAGACAAACGCGCCCCCGGCCCGCCGGCATACAGCGCCGCGGCGCTGAAGCGCAGGTCGGACACGGCCGCTTCGTCGGACGCGGGGGCGTACACCAGCCCGCCGCGCCGAGGCACCGCGACCACCAGGCCTTCCGGGTGCGAGGCCTGCAGCCCATGCCAGAACTCACGATCCAGGAAGTAGCTGCTGTTCAGGTCCGTGGCGCCGCTTTGCACCTGCATCAGGCCGCCGCTCCAGGGCTGCGGGGCCGGGGCGCCGTAGACGCGGCGCAGGTTGGCTATCGCGAGCTTCAGCGCCTCCTCGGGGCTGAGCCGCAGGCGTTCGAGGTCCTCCGACGACGCGCTTTGCATCGTCTGGCCCCCGTCGAACACCAGGCGGATGTGCATGTCACCGAGGTATTTGTACCAGCTGATGTCCAGATCGACCTCCTGGCCGTCTGGCAGAACGCCGCGTATCTTGCCGAAAGGTCGCAGAGTTTCGTCCTGCTTGTTGGAGCCGCGCGATTCGCGCAGCACCACGAGCAGGTTGCCCGCGCCGGTATCGATCGGCGGATTATCCGAGGCGCGCGGCGCGGTGGCCGCGCAGGTGCACGCGAAAAGCACGCACAGCTTGAGACAATTGCGGACGCAGGCGATCATCTTTTCCCCTCGACTCGCACACAATGTTGCTCGCGGCGAATCGTTGCCACAACAGCTCTTTACACCGACCGTCAAATAAGTCGCACTCATGTGCACCCGCGTCGGTACGCGGCAACGAATTTGGTTACCACTATTGCTCGGCACCATGCACTTGTAAGGCTGCTCCTCCGTAGCATCGGCAGCTCTTTCAACGCCACTCAGAGGAAGTACACCATGGCCATGCAATCTCCCTTCTTTAACAAGCGCGAACCGGACGCGTACAGCCAGCGCAACCAGGGCTCCAATCCAAATGCAGCTGCCGCCGCCGGCACCACTGCCGCTGCCGCGCCCACCGCGCCTGCGGCGAACACCGCGCCTGCCAAAGAAGGCGAAAGCAAGCTGACCGTGGGCCCGAACATCAAGCTCAAGGGCGTCGAGATCACCGATTGCGACACGCTGGTCGTGGAAGGCTCCGTGGAAGCGACCATGGACTCGCGCGTCATCCAGATTTCCGAGCGCGGCTCGTTCAAGGGCTCGGCCGACATCGATATCGCCGAGATCCGTGGCGTGTTCGACGGCAACCTGACCGTGCGCCAGAAGCTCACTATCTTTGCGACGGGCAAGGTCACCGGCCACGTGCGCTACGGCAAGATCGTGATCGAAGAGGGCGGCCAGCTGTCAGGTGAAGTGGAATTCGGCACGGCCAGCAGCGCGCGCAACACCACAACCACTGGCGGCGCCCGCTCGGGCCTGCAAGTCGCGGGCTGATTCCCGTTCAAACCACGGTGCGGTGCCGCTGGATGCAGGTGTCCAGCACCTCGCCGTGCTCGCGCTGCCACCAGTTGGCAGCCGAGAAAATCTCGACCTCGCTGTAGCCGGCGAACCCCTGCGCCTCCATCCACCCGCGGATGCGCGGGATGTCGATCACCCCATCGCCCATCATTCCGCGGTCGTTCAGCAGATCGGTGGTGGGCGTGAGCCAGTCGCAGACATGGAACGCGAGCAGTCGGTCCCGGCCCGCGCGCTCGATCTGCGCCTGCAGTTTTGGATCCCACCACACGTGATACACGTCCACTGCGACGCCCAGCGCGCCGGTGCGCCCGCGATCCAACTCGTCACAAATGTCCAGCGCCTGTTCCATGGTGTTGATGCAAGCGCGGTCCGCGGCGTACATCGGATGTAGAGGCTCGATCGCGAGCGGCATGCGTGCCGTGCGCGAATAATCCAGCAATTCGGCGATGCCGTCGCGCACCTGGCTGCGTGACAAGGCGATGTCCTTGTGCGCGGCCTTGCCGGCCAGCGCGCCAGGCAGGCCGCCCACCACGAGGACGAGGCACTTCGCGTTAAGCTCGCAGGCTTCGTCCACAGCCCGCCGGTTGTCGTCGCGCGCGGCGGCGAGGCCCGTCGCATCCGTGGCGGGGAACATTCCACCTCGGCAGTAGCCCGAGAGTTCCAGTCCGTGGGTGTTCACAAGATTAAGAATTGTGTCCAGCCCCGCGGCGGCAACCTGGTCGCGCCAGGGCGAAATGGCGCGGATGCCTCTTTGCGCGCAGCCCTCGATGATTTGAGGCAAAGGCAGGTCCACGCCCCGGCTCTTGCGCACCGTGGCGGTGTTGATCGACAGCCAGCGATGGTCTTGCGAAAAGTCTCTCATGAATATCCCTACTGCGGCATGTCGCCCGCGCGGCGCAACTGACGGATGATGGCTGCGTTGTCCAGGTCGCCGTCACCGGCGGCGATCGCGTCGCGCATCAGTTGGGCGTGGGCCTGTGACAGCGGTAAAGGCAGGCCCGCGATGCGCGCGCTGTCCAGCATCAGGTCCACGTCCTTGAGGTGCTGGCGAATGCGCGACTGCGGCGCGAAATCGCCGCGCACCATCAACGGCCCCTTGATGTCCGCGGCATCGGACCGCGCAGGGGTGGCAAGCACCATCGCGAGAAAGCGATCCGGCTCGATTCCCAGGGCCTGGGCGAACACCATGCCTTCGGCCAGGGCGGCTCGGTTGAGGCCCAGCACAAGATTGGTGGCCAGCTTGGCCTTGGCGCCCATGCCGGCGCTGCCCGCGTGGATGCGACGTGTGGCGATCGCCTCGAGCAAATCGTCGCAGCGTGCAATGGCATCGCTGTCGCCGCCGATCAGCAAGGTGGCTTCGCCCGCTGCGATCTGCCGGCTGGAGCCTGACAATGGCGCCTCGATGAAATCCACGCCCGAATTCTTCAGCCGCTGCGCGAGCGGCTCCAGCAGTTCGGGGCTGCCGGTCGAACAATCGATCACGGTGCGGACTCGATGCCCGGGCGCGAGCAGGCCGTCCTGCGATTCGACGGTGGCGATGACGCCGTGGGTGTCGAATACGGCAAGCAACACGCAGTCGCAGTTCTGCCCGACCTCGCGCACAGATGCGGCGGCGATGCCGCCCGCGCGCTGGAATGCATCCACCGCTTCGGGCCGCAAGTCGAAACCAAGGGTAGGCCAGCCGGCAGCGCGCAGGCGCTCGCCGAGGGATTGGCCCACCAGTCCCAGGCCCACGATGCCGATGGGGGCGCGGTCCATGTCAGCCAAGCTCCAGCGACGCGCCACCGCAAATCTGGATGTCCTGCCCCGTGATGGCGGCCGCTGCGGGTGACAGCAGGTAGGCGACGAGGGACGCGACCTCTTCGGGCTGTATCAGGCGGCCCAGGGGCGGCAATCGGGGGCTTGTTGACTGGCGAGCCGGATCGTCCAGCATGGCCGTGTGCGTTGCCGCAGGCGACACGACGTTGACCGTCACGCCTTGCCTCACGGTCTCGGCCGCCCAGCTGCGCGCCAGGGAGCCGAGCGCGGCCTTGGTCGCGGCATATTGGCTGCGTCCCGCGATGCCGCGCGAGACGCGGCTGCCCACCAGCACGATGCGGCCGTCGCCGTTGCGCGCCATTTCGGGTACCAGCACGCCCGCGATGCGGCTGGCCGCATCGACATGCAAGCGCCACATCAGCTCCCCCTCCGCGGCGCTGAGTTCGCCCAGTGGCGCCACCCGCAGCACGCCGGCAGCATGCACCAGCGCATGCGCTCCGATCCATTCCTGGGCCGCGGCGTCCGTGGCCGGGCCGTGGGTGAGGTCAACTTCTACGGCGGAGAAACCCGGATGCGAGATGCGCGGCGGCGCGACGTCGAAACCCGCCACCTGCCACCCTTGGGCGAGAAGTGTCTGCGCGACGGCGAGCCCAATGCCCGAGCTGCTGCCCGTCACAACGGCCCTGCGCGCCTCATTCGACACGGATATTGCCTTCGGTGATGATCTTCTGAGCGCGGGCCATGTCGGCCTGCTGGAACTTGACGAAATCGTCCACCGAACCCGGAGTGAGCAACAGGCCTTGCTGCGCGAACTTGTCGCGCATCTCTCCGGCGAGCGCTTTGTTGACTTCGGAATTCAGGCGCTGCGTGATGTCAGCAGGCAGCTTGGCAGGCCCCCACATCCCGTACCAGCTGTAGAACTCGTAGCCGGGAAGGGTTTCGCCGACGGTGGCCACCTCGGGAAGATTGGGTGTGCGCGCGGCGGACGTCACGGCCACCACGCGCAGCATCCCGCTCTTGTGGTACTGCAGCGAGCCGAGGATGGGGTCGATGAAGCCGGCGATCTGTCCGCCGATCAGGTCCTGGAACGCCGGTGCCGTGCCCTTGTAGGGGACGATCAGGTAGTCCAGCTTGCCCGCGCGCTTGAGCAGTTCGGTCGCCAGGTGCCCGGCCGAGCCGATGGAGCCCACGGCGAAAGTCATCTTGCCGGGATTAGCCTGGGCGTAGGCCAGCAGAGACTTGATGTCGGTGATCGGAAGGTTCTTGTTGATGGCCACGGACAGCGGCGCCTTGGCGACAAGGGCGACTGGCGCAAAGTCACGTGTCACGGCGTACGGCACCGACTTCATCGTCATCGGCGCGGTGACGAAGGTCGACGCGTTAAACAGCAGCGTGTAGCCATCGGCGGGCGCTTTTGCCACGGCGTCCGCGCCAATCGTGCCGTTTCCGCCCGGCTTGTTCTCGACAACGAACTGCTGGCCCATCTGCTCGCCCAGTTTCAGCGCGAGATTGCGCCCGAGCGTGTCGAGCGTGCCGCCAGGCGGGAAGGGGATGATCACCTTGACCGGCCGCGAGGGGTACTGCTGCGCGGCTGCGGCCAATGCGGACGCGCACAGGCCCAGCGCGAGCATTGTCTTCAGAAGCTGCTTCATGGATGTCTCCTTGGTGGATCGGTGTAGCGGCGGCTCAGTGCTCGACGCCGTGCAGCGCCAGCAGTGTTTTCATCCTGCGCACCGCGAGTTCGGGCTGTTCCAGCAGGTTGGCGGCGTCCGCCAGGCGGAACAGCTCGGCCAGGTGCTGCAGCGACCGGGTGCTCTGTTGCCCGCCGACCATCGTGAAGTGGCTTTGGTGGCCGTTGAGCCAGGCCATGAACACCACGCCGGTCTTGTAGAAGCGGGTGGGCGCCGCAAAGATGTGACGCGACAGCGGCACCGTGGGCCCGAGGATCGCGTGGAACCTCTCGACATTGCCCCGCGCGAGTTCGCCGAGCGCGGCACTGGCGGCCGGCGCGATCGCGTCGAAGATGCCCAGCAGCGCGTCGCTCTTGCCGTGCGTCGGCTCGCTGCCGAAGCCGTCGCCGGCGATCAGCTCCGCGTAGTTGAAATCGTCGCCCGTGTACATGCGCACGCCGGCGGGCAGGCGCCGTCGCATGGCGATCTCCTTGTCCTTGTCCAGCAGCGAAATCTTGATGCCGTCGACCTTCGAGGCGTTGGCGGCGATCACGCCCAGCGCGGTGTCCATCGCCGCGTCGGTGTCGGCGCTGCCCCAATAGCCCGCGAGCGCCGGGTCGAACATGTCGCCCAGCCAATGCAGGACGACGGGTTGCCTGGCCTGGCGCAGGATGCGGTCGTACACGCGCTCGTAATCGGCTGGCCCCTTGGCCACGCGGGCCAGCGCGCGGCTGGCCATGACAATCAGCTTGCCGCCGAGTTTCTCGATCGCGGCCATCTGCTCTTCGTAGGCGGCGATGACTTCATCGACCGTGCGGACGTTCTCGAGCGCGAGGTGGTCGGTCCCGCAGCCCGAGGCGACGAGCGCACCGGGCGTGTCCTTCGCTGCATCGAGCGAGCGGCGGATCAGCTCCAGCGACGTGGGCCAGTCCAGGCCCATGCCGCGCTGTGCGGTATCCATGGCCTCGGCCACACCCAGTCCCAGGGACCACAGCCGCCGGCGGTAAGCGATGGTCGCGTCCCAGTCCACGGCGGATTGCAGCCACGGGTCGATCGCCGCGAGCGGGTCGGCGACCACGTGCGCCGCGGAATAGGCGATGCGGTTGAACGTCACGCCCGCGGGGGGCCGTGCCGGCGCGGTGCCGCGCAAGGTATACGGGGCGAGTGCGCCCGCGGCTGTCGGAAGCTGCAGTGAGAGTGCCATCGCGAACCTCAAACTTTCAGTGCGGGGACATCGATCCAGCGGCGCTCTTTCCAGCTTTGCAGCGCGGCCTCGACCAGCTGCACGCCCTTGGCGCCTTCGGCCAGGTCCCAGCGATAGGGCTCGTTTTCCACGACGTGGCGGATGAAGTGCTCCCACTGGATCTTGAAACCGTTGTCGTAGACCTGCGTGTCCGGCACTTCCTGCCATTGGTCGAAGAAGTTCATGGTCTGCTTGATGTCCGGGTTCCAGACGGGGCGCGGCGTCGTCACCCGCGACTGGGCCCGGCAGTCCTGCAAGCCGGCCACGGCCGAGCCGTGCGTACCGTCGACGTGGAAAGTCACCAGGTCGTCGCGGCGCACGCGTGTGGCCCACGACATGTTCATCTGCGCCACCACCGGCTCGCCGTTGTGGCCGACCAGTTCGGCCGTCGCGTAGGCGGCGTCATCCGCAGTCGCGGTGTACGGCTTGCCCGCCTCGTCCCAGCGCTGCGGGATGTGCGTCGCGCCGATGCACGATACCGACTTCACCTCGCCGAACAGGTTGTCCAGCACGTAGCGCCAGTGGCACATCATGTCCAGGATCATCCCGCCGCCTTCTTCCGTGCGGTAGTTCCAGCTGGGGCGCTGGATCGGTTGCAGGTCGCCCTCGAACACCCAGTAGCCGAACTCCAGGCGCACCGACAGCATGCGGCCGAAGAAGCCCGCGCGCCGCAGCATGTCGAGCTTGCGCAGGCCGGGCAGGAACAGCTTGTCCTGCACGGCGCCGTGCTTCAGGCCCGACTCCTGTGCGAGGCGTGCGATCTCCACGGCTTCGTTCAGGTTGGTGGCGATCGGCTTTTCGCAGTAGACGTGCTTGCCGGCCCGGATGGCCTTGGCCAGCAGGGTAGGGCGCATCTGCGTGGTGCCGGCGTCGAAGAAGATCGTGTCGTCCTTGTTCGCCAGCGCCTGGTCGAGGTCCGTGCCCCAGCGCTCGATGCCGTGCGTTTTCGCGAGCGCCGCGATCTTCTCGGCGTTGCGGCCGATGAGGATCGGGTCGGGCATCACTTTGTCGCCGTTCGAGAGGGTCACACCGCCTTGCGCACGGATGGCGACGATGGAGCGGATCAAATGCTGGTTCATGCCCATGCGTCCGGTGACGCCGTGCATGATGATTCCGAGGGATTGCGTGGGCATGGCTTGTCCTTGCTTACTGTTTCTGCACTTCGAGGCCGGCCGCCTTGACCAGCACGGCGTTGGACTTGATCTCGTCCTTGATGTAGGCGTCGAACTGCTCGGGCTTGAGCGTCCAGGCATCGGCGCCCAGTGTGGCGAAGCGCTCCTTCACCTCGGGCGTGGCCAGCGCCTTGACCACTTCGTCATGCAGCCGGTTGACGATGTCGCGCGGTGTCTTGGCCGGCGCCATCATGCCGATCCAGAAGTTGAACTCCGAGCCCGGCACACCGGCCTCGGCCGTGGTGGGCACGTTCGGCAGGGCGCTGGCGCGCTTGGGCGAGCCCACGGCCAGCGGCACCAGCTGGTTGTTCCTGATCTGGCCGATCACGGGGGCGATGGGCGAGAAGTAATAGTCCACGCGGCCGGCCATGACTTCGGTCACGGCTTCGGCCGAGCCCTTGAACGGGATGTTGGTGGCTTCTATTTTCGCGGCGAGCTTGAATTTCTCTGCGTTCAGGTGCGTCGCACTGCCCTGGCCGGCCGAAGCGAAGTTCATGCTGCCGGGCTTGGCGCGAGCGGCCGCCAGCAGTTCCTGCAAGGTCTTGATGTTCTTCGAGGGCGAGATCACCAGCACGTTGGGGGTGCTGGAGATGGGCGTCACGCCGGCGAAGTCCGCCTGCGTATCGAACGGCAGTTTGGCGAAAGTCGAGGGGCTGACGGTGTGCGACGACGAGTGGATCATGATCGTGTAGCCGTCCGGCGCGGCTTGTGCGACTGCAGCCTGGCCGATCGTGCCGCTCGCGCCGCCCCGGTTGTCGATCACCAGTTGCTGGCCCATGCTCTGGCTCATCTTGTCGGCAATGGCGCGGGCAATGATGTCGGTGGTGCTGCCCGCGGCGAAGGGCACGATCACGCGGATCGGCTTGCTGGGATAAGCGGCCTGGGCGACGCTTGCGAGTGGCGCGAGCAGGGCGAGGCCGGCTATCGAAACTGAAATGAAGCGGCGGGTGGGATTCATGGAGTCTCCAGGAGTGAGGGCGATTCTAATTAACTGATTGGTGAATTATAGAAAAAATGAGTGCCAATGCAAGCCCGGGTTTCACCGGGGGTGGCTCAGCTTCTGAGGAGATACCCGAGGATCACGTCGCACATGTGAGTGAGGCGCTCGTTCTTGGCCTTGGCGGACAGCAGGTCGCGCCCGAAGATCGCCGACAGCGTGTGGCTGTTGGACAGGTAGAAGTACGACAGGCCCGCGATGGAAACGTAGAGCTGCAGCGGGTCGACGCCGCCGCGGAAACTGCCGTCCTTGCGGCCGCGCTCCAGGATTTCGGCCAGCATCTCGATGAGCGGCGAGTTCATTTCGCGCGCCCGCTTCGACTCTTCCAGGTGCCGCGCCCGGTGCAGGTTGGCACTGTTGAGCAGGGTGAGGAACTCGGGATGGGCGAGGTAGTAATCCCAGGTGAATTCGACCAGCCTTCGCACGGCCTCCGCGGGCTTGAGGTCCAGCAGGTGAAGCTTGCGCTCCTCCTCGCGGATGTTCAGGTAGGCCTGTTCCAGCACGGCGCGAAACAGCTGCTCCTTGTCCTCGAAGTAGTAGTAGATCAGGCGCTTGTTCAGCCCCGCGCGCTCGGCGATGCGGTCCATGCGCGCGCCTCCGAGGCCGTGCTCGGCGAACTCGTCGCGCGCGGCGGCTAAGATGGTGGCTTGCGAACGGTCCGCGTCGCGCAGCCGCTCGTCAGCGGCGAGGGTGGGTGCTCTTGCCATGGTCCGATAATTCACCAAAACGTTAATCGAGTCAAGTTATGAGCGCAGTACAAGGCAGCCAGATCGCGGGCCACCTCATCGTCGAATGCCTGGTGGCCCAAGGCGCGACCCATGTATTCGGCGTTCCGGGGGAGAGCTATCTGGCGGTGCTCGATGGCTTCCATGCCTACCGCGAGCAGATCCGCTTCATCATCAATCGCCAGGAAGGCGGCGCGGCCTACATGGCCGAAGCGCACGGCAAGCTGACCGGGCGGCCGGGCGTGTGCTTCGTGACGCGCGGGCCCGGCGCGACCAACGCTTCGATCGGGGTGCACACGGCGTTCCAGGATTCGACGCCGATGGTGCTCTTCGTGGGCGACGTCGCCAGCGAGCAGCGCGACCGCGAAGCGTTCCAGGAAGTCGAATACACCAGCTTCTTCGGGCCGAGCACCAAGGGCATGGCCAAGCGCGTCGAGCGCATCGATGACCCGGATCGCATTCCCGAATACGTGGCGCGGGCCTTCGCGACGGCGATGAACGGGCGCCCGGGCCCTGTCGTGCTCGTGTTGCCGGAGGACATGCTGGTCAAGACCACGGAGGCGCGGCCGATGCCGCGTGTCGAGCCTGTGCAGGCCTGGAGCGACCCGGGGGCGCTGCGCGACCTGCGCGAGCTGCTGCTGCAATCGAAGAAGCCTTTCGTCATTGCCGGTGGCGGCGGCTGGACGCCGCAGGCCGCGCAGGCGCTGCAGCGCTTCGCCGAAAACTGGAAGCTGCCGGTGGGCAACGCCTTCCGTTTCCAGGACACCTTCGACAACCACCATCCCTTGTACGCGGGCGACGTGGGCATCGGCCTGAGCCCCAAGCTCGCGGCCCGCATAAAAGACAGCGACCTCATCCTCGCGATCGGCCCGCGCCTGGGCGAGATGACGACCGGAGGCTACACACTGCTGACTGCGCCGAAGCCCGCGCAGAAACTGGTGCACATTCACGCAAGCGCCGAGGAACTCAACCGCGTGTATCAGGCGGATCTCGCGATCAACGCGACGATGAACGCTGCGGCTCGCTCGCTGGAGGTGCTCGCCGCACCGCCGGACGTGCCTTGGGGTGCATGGACCGATGCGGCACACGCTGATTACGAGGCCAACCTGGTGCCGCAGGCCCTGCCGGGCGAAATCGACATGCCTGCGATCGTGGCCACGATGAAGAAGCACTTGCCCGACGACGCCGTGCTGACCAACGGCGCGGGCAATTTCGCGAGCTGGATGCATCGCTTCTTCAAGCACCACGGCCTGGTCAAGGGCCTGAAGACCCAGCTCGCGCCCACCAATGGCGCCATGGGCTACGGCGTGCCGGCGGGGATCGCCGCCAACATCGTGAGCGGGCGCACGGTGCTCACGATGGCGGGCGACGGCGACTTCCTGATGAACGGGCAGGAGCTGGCCACGGCCGCGCAGTACGGCGCGAAGACCATCATCGTGCTGTTGAACAACGGCATGTACGGCACGATCCGCATGCACCAGGAGCGCGACTATCCGCAGCATGTCAGCGGAACGGAACTGGCCAACCCCGACTTCGCGGCGCTGGCGCGCGCGTACGGCTATGCCGGCGTTCGCATCACGCGCACGGCGGAGTTCGAGGCGGAGTTGCTCGCGGCCCTGGAGCGCAAGCAGGGCACCTTGATCGAGGTCATGCTGGACCAGGAAGTGATCACCACGCGCGGCACGCTCAGCAGCATCCGCAACGCGGCGCTGCAGCGGAAGTGACCGTCCAGTAGATGCCGGATCAAGTCCGGCATGACACCTACAACGTGAACCGAAAGCCCTCGACGAGCGCGCCGGGGGCCGTCACGCTGCGCAGGTGCCGCTCTTCGTAGGTGGCTGAATCGGGGACGAGCTCGGGCACCTGCGTGAGCCCGAGAAGGCCGCTGCCGAACATGCGCAGCAGCGAATCGTCGAACCGCATCGCGGAGATCGGCGCGACCAGCTTGCCGTCCTCGACCCAGAAGCAGGCGAACCGCGTCATGCCGGTCATGCGGCAGGCCTGCCGGTCGCTGTAGTTGAGGTAATGCAGGTCGCTGATGTAGACGCCTGTGTCCAGTGCAGCGAGCGCATCGGCGGGATGCAGGGAGCCGCCGGCCATCGAGAGAGCCTCCGGCGATTCCCCGGCGTGCGAGCCATTGGCCTTGCATCCGTATTCCTTCGCACTGCGCGGCGATACCAGGGTGTCGGCCACACGCCCGGCCGCAACGAGCGGCACGGCATCGGGTTTAACGAAGCCGTCCGCCTGGAAGCGCGGCGCGATGCCGTTGGCCGTGTCTTCCACCAGGAAGATAGAAGGATGGAACGCTGCTTCGCCACGGTGCGCCTGGATCAGGGTGCTGATGCCGGTCTGCACGTCCTTGTGCCCAAAGCCGCCCCAACTGAGGGTGGACAGCAGGTCGGCGACGGCGACGGGACTGAAATACACGCGGTACTCGCCGGGCGGCAATGCTCTGCGCCGATGCGCCAGCAGTTCGACCTGCTCCCGCGCCGCCGCGACCTTGGCGGCGAAGGTGGCTTCGTCCCAGTGGTTGCCTGCATAGGCCGACTTCACGGCCTGGTCGCCGGAGCGGTACAGGCACCACTCGAAGTGGAAGCTCTCGACGCGGTGCCAGTTGCGCTGGCCGCGGCTGTCGGCGAAACCGCGCGCCACCGGCCCGCCGGCGTAAAAGCCCACGAGGTCGGTGCCGGCCGCGTGGCTTACGACGGCGTGGATCAGCTCGGCGGCGGACGGCAGTTGCCCGGCGGTCTCGCGCTCGGTCGACAACACCTCGGCCGGCAATAGGAGGAAGGCGTCGTCAGGCACCAGAGGCAACTCGCCGATGAGGAGCGCACGTTCGGCCAGCAGGCCCTCGACGTCCGTGGCGCGGTCGCCCGTAAGCGCGACGCGGCTGCTGGCCTGGCGGGCTCCTGCGACGACGGACACCGTGCCGTACTGCTGGGAAACATGCGTGGCCTGGCGGACGGCCGCTTTGTTGAAGCGGATGAAGTCGGACGACTCGGCGCTGTAGTACAGCGTGACCCGGTCGACGCCGCCGACTGGTTGGCACACGGCATCGGCAAGATGATCGAACTCGGCGCGCATCATCGCGCACCCCCGAATACGGAGGCGTTCGTGAATTTGCAGGCAGGCGCGGCGTGGCCGACGCGGATCACCTGGTTGGGCTCGCCCTTGCCGCAGTAGGGGGTGCCCATCACCTCGAACGTGCCGGCATCTCCCACCATGGCCAGCGACCGCCAGAACGCCGACGAGATGCCGCGGTAGTTGGGCCGCTTGACGACTTCGGCGAGCTTGCCGCCGCGGATCATCCGGCCATATTCGCAGCCGAACTGAAACTTGTTGCGCGAGTCGTCGATGCTCCACGATGAGTTGGTGCGCATCAGCACGCCATGGTCGATGCTGGAGATCATGTCCTGGAGTGTGGAGTCGCCGGGCTCGACGTTCAGGTTGCCCATGCGGTCGATGGGCGGGCGGTTCCAGCTGCAGGCGCGCGTGGTCGCCACGCCTTCGATGCCGGGCCGCAGGTGCCGTGCCCGCGCCTGCGACACGGTGCCGCCGAGCGGGCGCTGCAGGATGCCGTGCCGGATGATCCATTCGCGGCTGGCCGCTGCGCCTTCGTCGTCGAATGAGAAGCTGGCGAACTGCGCCGGCATGTCGGGCGCGTAGCTCACGTTGAGCAGGTCGCTGCCGTACCGGTAGTGGCCGAACATGTCCAGCGTGACGAAGCTCGTCCCCGCGAAGTTGCGCTCGTCGCCCAGGATGCGGTCGAGCTCCAGCGGATGGCCGATGCTCTCGTGGATCTGCAGCATCATCTGATCGGGCATGAGGATCACATCCATCTCGCCCTGGGGGCAGTTGGGTGCGTGCACGAGTTCCAGCGCCTCGCGCGCGACCCGCGAACCATCCTGCGCGAAGCCCGCGCGCTCGAGCACTTCCAGGCCGCCTTGCTGGCAAAAGCCGTTGTACTGGCCGGCCGCCGACCGCACCTGCGTGTCGCCGCCGGCGCTGGCGACAGCGGTGATGCCGGGCACGACGAAATCCCAGGCCTGCTCGATGCGGCCGCCATCGGGCGTCAGGTAAAGCTGTTCGGTGTGGGTCGTCCAGAGCGAGGCGGCGCGGTCCACGATGGCATCGCCGAGGTTCGCGCTGTCGCAGACCTCATGCAGCAGGTCGAACTTCTGCGCCAGTGACAGTTCTGCCGCGGGCTTGTCGTTGGGCGAGCGGTAGCCGCCCGATGCGCGAGGCAAGTCGGCCTCGCGGTAATCGAAGACGCTGCGGCCGGCGCTGACTCTCGCGAGCTCCATCGCATTCGAGAACGCACGGCGCAGGCCTGATTCGGACAGGTCGCTCGTGGCCGAGTAGCCCAGCGCGCCGTCGTGGACCACGCTGAGCATGACGCCGGCATCGCGCTGGCGCTGCGGCGCTTGCGCCACGTCGCGGCGCACCACGAGCTGCTCCGACGTTTCGGACACCCAGCGCGCCGACCAGTAATCGGCGGCCGGCGCGGCCTTGCGGACGAGTTCTTCAAATGAATGCATGAGCATCGAGCCTGAAAGTAAAAAGGCCGGTTCGCACCGGCCTTTTTCAAATGCCTCAAGAGGCGATTACTTGACGTGCTTGCCGATCAGGCCGGCCATCTCGAACATGGAGACCTGCGCCTTGCCGAAGATTTCCTTCAGCTTGGCGTCGGCGTTGACCATGCGCTTGTTGACGGCGTCTTGCAGCTTGTTCTTCTTGATGTAAGCCCACAGCTTGCTGACCACTTCGGTGCGCGGCAGGGGAGCCGAGCCAACGACAGCGGCGAGTTGCGGGCTGGGCGTCAACGCCTTCATGAACGCGGCGTTCGGCGTGCGCTTCTTGGCCGGAGCCTTCTTCGCAGCAGCCTTCTTGGCGGGCGCGGCCTTCTTGGCCGGAGCCGCCTTCTTCGCAGCAGCCTTCTTCGCCGGTGCAGCCTTCTTTGCCGGTGCGGCCTTCTTGGCCGGCGCCTTCTTCGCAGCGGCCTTCTTCGCGGGGGCGGCCTTCTTGGCGGGCGCCTTCTTCGCGGCTTTCTTTGCAGTTGCCATGATTATTTCCTTCTAGAAGTTGATTAACCACCAGTGGGAACCTGCATTCCAGCATTCATCCCATTGGCAAAGCGGATGCTACTGGAGAAAAAACGCGTTTCCAAGCGAAAAATGCCTTTTTTCACTCTGGCGTGTCGTTTTTTTCACTCGTGATTTCGCTTCGTTTTCCCTCTGAAGATCAGAAAAACGCCCGCGAGCACGATGCCCGAGGCGATCCACTCGCCACCAGTGACGCTCTCGGAGGCCCATGCAACACCCAGAAATAGCGCGATCAGCGGGTTCACGAACGCGTAGCTGGTGGCCATCGCGGGCGACGCATTGGCCAGCAGGTAGAGGTACGCGGAGAACGCGATGAGCGATCCGAACACCACGAGGTACAGCCACGCGGCGGCGGCAAGCGGCTGCACGGGCCACGTGAACTGCTCGCCCATCGCAAGAGAAATCAGCATCAACACCGCGCCGCCACACAACATTTCACTGGCGAAGCCTGTCGCGCCCGCGGCGAGGGGCAGCCGCGTCGTCTGCAGCACCGAGCCCAGCGACCAGGCGAGCGTCGCGCCCGCAATGCACGCGACACCGACCGGCGCGGCCGAGAAACTCGCGCCGCGCACGAGCAGGATCACGCCCACGAGGCCGACGACCATGCCGGCGAGTTCGAGCCGGCCGGGCCGCTGCCCGAACAGGAGCCCCCAGCCGCAGACCAGCATCGGGGTGATCGCGATGAAGGTGGCGATGAGGCCCGAGCCCACGTATTGGGAGCCGCTGGCGGTGAGCCCCATGCCGCCGCCGAGCATCAGCGAGCCGACCACCAGGGCGTTGCGCCACTCGCGCAGCGTCGGCAAGGGCGTCGCGGTCGCCGGAGCAGTCACTCGGCGCCAGAGCACCCAGCCCATGAGCAGCACGCCCGCTGCGAGGAATCGGGTGCCCATCTGGAAGAAAGGCGGGAAGCTGGCAAGTGCGAGCCGGATGGCCAGGTACGTGGAACCCCAGACCAGGTAGCAGGCGAGGAGCGCGGGGACGATGAAGGCCGCCTTGCGCGGGGCCGAGGCGGACAGGACGGCGGTGTTCATGCCTGCAATCGTAAGTTGCCGTGCGCGCGCATTCCATGGAAGATTCATGGTGATCCCGCGATTTCACCTAACCTCACCGGAAAATGACCTCGACTGCCTTTGCCACCTGCGACCTGTGCGATGCCCATGAGGAAGATACCTCCGGCGCCTTCCGCGTGCTTCCACCCGTGTTTCGCGATTTCGGGGCGGCCGGAAGGTTCTGCGGGCCCGTCGCCACCGTGCGCGCGATCGAGGACAACTCCCGCATCCGCGAAGCCGTGAATTCGCCGGGCGAGGGCCGCGTGCTGGTGGTCGAGGGCGGCGGCTCGGTTCGCCGGGCGCTGGTCGGCGGCAACCTGGCGGCGGCCGCGGCGACAAACGGCTGGGCCGGCATCGTGGTCGACGGCGCGGTGCGGGACCTGGCCGAGCTCACTGCCGCGGGGATCGGTGTCAAGGCATTGGCGCTGATGCCGATGCGGTCGGTGAAGCGCGGGGAAGGCCGGCGCGACATCGCAGTAGAAATCCAGGGCGTTCCCGTGCGGCCGGGCGATTGGCTCTACGCCGACGAGGACGGCATCGTCATCAGCGCTACATCCTTGCTCTGACGGGCAAGGTCGCGAGCACGACGCCGGCCAGGGCGAGGGCGAACGCGAGCATTTGCAGGCCACCCAGGGGCTCGCCCAGCACCAGGACGCCTACCGCAGCGGCGGAAACCGGCAGCATGACGGTGAACACCCCGCCCTGCGCCGCAGGGACCACCTTCAGGCCCGTCATCCACAGCCAGACCGTCCAGACACTGGCGGCCAGCGAATAGAAGACGAGCAGCAGCCAGATGCCTCCAGGCACGCCCGAAAAGTCGAAGCGCAGTGCGGCCCAGATGCCGAGCGGCGTCACCAGCGCGAAGCCCCAGAGGTTGATGAGCGATGTAATGCGCTTGGGGCCCAGCACGCCGGTGAGCTTCTTGCCGATCACCGCATAGGACGCTTCACAGACCACCGCACCGAACACCAGCAGATTGCCCAGCCAGGCGCGGGCTTCACCGGCCGCAGCGGCCTGCGAGTGGGCGGCGGCCTCCGGACGCGCGAGGCCGAGCAGGCCGATGCCCAGCGCCGCGCACGCGATCGCGGCCCAGGTGCGCCCCGCGATTCGCTCGTGCAGGAAAGCCCAGCTCAGGAGCGCCACCACGGCGGGAATGGCCGCCATGATGACGCCGGCCGACACGGCGCTCGTCATGCTCACACCGAATAGCATGCAGATGGAAAAGAGGAAGTTGCCGAGGAACGACTCGAGGAAGACCAGGCGCTTTGTCTGCGCGGACATGGGCGGCTCGTTCCCCGGCTTGCGCAGCCAGTGGAGCATCGCCAGGCCGCCGATGCCGAAGCGCATCCACGCGAGCAGGAAGACTGGAATGGCAGCCACCAGGGGTTTGGACAGCGCAACGTAGCTGCCCACCAGCGACATGCTCAGGGCAAGGCACGCGTACGCAACCAGGCGATTGGCGCCGGGGCTCATTCAGAATGGCTCTTTTTCAAAACCCCCGGATCATGCCCGAAGCCTCAGCCCGCTACGTCTTCGTCTACGGCACCCTGCGCCGCGGTGGGCGCAACGACATCAACCGCCTGCTGCCTGCGCCACGCTACATCGGCATGGGCGAGGTGCACGGCAAGCTGTACCACATCGACTGGTATCCGGGCCTCACCCTGGGCGGAGAGGAGGCCGTGACGGTGGTGGGAGAGGTTTATGAGATCACCGCGGCGCTGGAGGCCGTGCTCGACGACATCGAGCAGATCGTGCCGGGCGAACAAAGCGAATACTTCAAGCGCGAACTCGCCATCGAGGTCGAGGGGCGGCCGCTGCACTGCCTGGTCTACGAGATCAACCCCGAACGGGTGCGTGGCAAGCAGGTGATTGGCCACGGTGACTGGATTCTTTTTCACCCGGCGTAAATCGCCTTCCACAATGCGAAATTGAGAGATGCTGCAGTGCGCCATATTTTCTCAATATGAGAAATAGTTTTTCATATCGAGAAACGTGGAGCATAAGTTGTTGATTTCTAACGGAATAAAAATATATCTTGTATAAGATATAAGAGGTTCCAAAGGTCTTCTACAAGACTTAAAGTTCATCCATCGGCACTTGAATTGAATTCCACCCAAGGCCGGGCCCGTTTCAATCAACCTTCGGAGTGAACGCCATGACATCCTGGACCCATCTGACCCGCGAACAGCAGATCGCCCAACTCGAAAAAGACTGGGCTGAAAACCCGCGCTGGAAAGGCATCAAGCGCGGCTACAGCGCTGCTGACGTGGTCAAGCTGCGCGGTTCGCTGCAGGTGGAGCACACGCTGGCCAAGCGCGGCGCCGAGAAGCTGTGGAGCCTGATCAATACCGAGCCCTTCGTCAACTCGCTGGGCGCGCTGACGGGCAACCAGGCCATGCAGCAGGTCAAGGCCGGCCTGAAGGCCATCTACCTGTCGGGCTGGCAAGTCGCGGGCGACGCCAACAGCAATGGCGAGATGTACCCCGACCAGTCACTCTACTCGGTGGACTCCGTGCCGAAGGTTGTGAAGAAGATCAACGCCACTTTCACTCGCGCGGACCAGATCCAGTGGGCCGAGGGCAAGGGCCCCGGCGATGAAGGCTACCTCGACTACTTCGCGCCCATCGTGGCCGATGCCGAAGCCGGCTTCGGTGGCGTGCTGAACGCGTTCGAATTGATGAAGGCCATGATCGAAGCCGGCGCCGCAGGCGTGCACTTCGAGGACCAGCTGGCCGCCGCCAAGAAGTGCGGCCACATGGGCGGCAAGGTGCTGGTGCCCACGCGTGAAGCCGTGTCCAAGCTGGTGGCAGCGCGCCTGGCAGCCGACGTGATGGGCACGCCTACCATCCTGCTGGCCCGCACCGATGCCGAAGCCGCCGACCTGGTCACGGCCGACGTGGACGACAACGACAAGCCGTTTTTCACCGGCGAGCGCACGGTGGAAGGTTTTTACCGCAGCAAGAACGGCATCGAGCAGGCCATCAGCCGCGGCCTGGCGTACGCCGAGTACGCCGACCTGATCTGGTGCGAAACCGGCACGCCCGACCTGGCCTTCGCCAAGCAGTTCGCCGATGCGATCCACGCGAAATTCCCCGGCAAGCTGCTGGCCTACAACTGCTCGCCTTCCTTCAACTGGAAGAAGAATCTGGACGACGCGACGATCGCCAAGTTCCAGAAAGAGCTGGGCGCGATGGGCTACAAGTTCCAGTTCATCACGCTGGCCGGCTTCCACAGCCTCAACTACGGCATGTTCGACCTCGCCTACGGCTACGCACGCAACAACATGACGGCCTTCGTCGAGCTGCAGCAGAAGGAATTCGCCGCCGCCGAGCGTGGCTTCACCGCGGTGAAGCACCAGCGTGAAGTGGGCACGGGTTACTTCGACTCAGTGACCACGACCATCGAAGCCAACGCCTCGACCGCGGCGCTGAAGGGGTCCACGGAAGACGCTCAGTTCTTCGACCAGAAAAAGGCTGCTTGAGCGCGGCGCGCGCCGCGCGCTCCTGGCATTCAAATGAATCGGGCCCGCGGGCCCGATTTTTTTTGGCGCCTTACCTAGACGAATGGCGCATTGCGGACCGCAGGGCTTCGTGTCAATGTTTACTTCCCGGCCAGCGGAAGGAATATATGGTCACCAAGATCGGCTCGAAACCGCCCGTCGTCACTTACCACGTCGTGCGCGAGCCCGGGCGGCCCGCGATCAACCAGGCAGGCTCCGACCCAAAAGTTGCCGTGGAGAAGGCCAAGCCCCCGCACCCCTCCCGGGTTCAACCCATACGGCCGGCCAATCCGGTTCGCGGCATTGAAAGCCGCGTGTCGACCCCTTCCGTGCGGAGCTTCGTCCGGCTCGCTGCTTGCCTGGTTGGAGCGCTTCATGGTGTCAGCGCACAGGCTGAGGCCGGCTCATCGCCAATGGCTTTCCCCAGCGCCCCCCCGGATGCGCCGCCCGGTGGCGTGGACGACGTAGTGACCCTGCTGAGCGAGCTGGGGGTCGAGGTTTTCTACGTAGCCCAAGGCAATGACGGAGACGAGGCGAGCTTGTTGTCGATGAACGCGGTATTGCACGGGCTGCTGTACGAAGCCGGCACCGGAAAGCTGCTGCAGCAGGATGTCGGGCCCCTACCTTGTGCCAGCTCATACGCGCCCTCGGCCGTGAGGGGCATATTCGAAAATGCGATCACCAAGAACGTGGAGCAGATTGGGGATGATCCTCATGGCGAATTCGCCGACCTCTGGAGCTCCGGTCGGATTACTCCTTTCACCCTGTCCAGCGATCCCACGCAACGAAACCAACTGGGAAGGGTGGTCACGGCGCATCCCGATACCGTCGTGGGCCTAAGCAAGGAATTTGCCTTCTATCTACACGCCGGACCCAACACCCTGCGGTTTCCTGGGCGCACGGACACTGTACCCGTGACCGAGCCCTATCAGCTTGCCGAGCCGCAGTTGGCGAAGCAGAGCGAGTTATATGGCCTCTTCCAGGCTTCGTCGGACACACGGCCCTCGGCGCTGATTGTCACGACTCAAACGGTGGCGCCGGAAGAGGTGGAAGAGCTCTGGGATCATTTCAAGGGCAACTTCAGCGTCGTCATGGTTCCGCTCGATTTCGGTGTGCAGGCGATGATCGTTGCTCCCCTGTCAGCGCGCTCCGAACTCATGGGTCTGCTCACACATCTCAGCGATCTCGATGTTCAGCCGACCAGGCCCCATGCAACCATGGACCAATGGAGACGGGAAAACCAGTTCGTTTTGGAGGATGGAATCGTTGGATTTGAGGAGGCTGTTGAGGAACCAACCGACTCCTACGCCGGCCCGACGAGTCCTCTGGCCGAGAGCGCACCGGCCATGCTGGGCCAATGGATTGGTGAGAACAGCCCCCTCCTGGTGGGCGTGACCGCAGCTATCGCGGGGGCTTGCGTATTGGTCTACAAGTGCGCAAGGCCCTTGCCTCCTGCAGTCCCACGACGCGCGCGGGCCGCGAACGTGCGACGGCAATCAATAGATCGCGCCCCCCGACATCCGCAGGATGAGGGCAAGTCGGTGCCTTTTAATGGACCGCCGGTGAGTTACGGCGGCACCCCGCGCGCCGCGATTCCTCCTTCCACTGCCGAGGCGATTGCCGCGTCCATAGCGGAAACAATCCGCGAAAAACAGGAGGACAGGGAAAACGGCAAGACAGCGCTGAAGCAGTACCTCCACGAAAAAGGAGCCGAGTTTCGCGCGCAGCTTCATCCAGTAACCGGAGGGGGTGCACAAGCGGTTGCCGACGTCGCTTTCCAGCTGTCCGGCATTATCGAAAGCACGCTCTTCAACGCAGTCCAGATGCGGCGCTGGTTTGACGGGGCAGAGTTCATGGATGGCGTGAACTTTGATTTCGTCTTCCAGACCGTGCAGGACTATCTGCGGATGTATCCACATGATGAGAAGCTGACTAAAGCGGCTGCAATGCTGCAAGGATATATTCGGCAAGTGCCCAGGGGGGACGAACCCGACGAGGTGGAACACAAGGGGTGGCAAGGTCCCGCGGCACGGACGAGTCAACCGCACGCCGGGAAGGGGCTCCAGGCTGCGAGTGCCGCCATTGCAGCGAACCCCGCAGGCACGCCCCCGCAGGTCACCATCGCCGATATCTACAAATTCGGCAAGAAATTGGCGGCCGAGGAGGTCCCGCCTGGTGCCGACAGAAATGGCGTGCGCCTTGGAAGCGACATCTACATTCCTAGTGCCGTGATCGTGCCGCACTGGCATCTGAACGAGCACTTTGTTGTCTACAAGCATGACGACACGAATCACGTCGAAGTGGCGCGAGGCTCCGTCATGTATCGGGCCAGAGCCGCGTCGGTGGGCATGCGCCTGGACAGAAATATCTCCCGCGATCAACAGCTCCTCAGGGTTCAGGCATTCATCATGACCGGGTTGGATCCGAAAGCGGCTTGAAGCTCAGGCTCATCAGCGAAAGCCCGGTGGTTTGCGCCACCGGTTTTTTTTCATGGGGATACACGCCGGTTACAAGGCGGCGATTGCGCATACCAGCTGGCAACAGGGATGCGGTCGCAAGACGCGAACGCGATACGCGTGCACGAGATGCTTGGGGCCTCGAACCTGGAAAGCCGGACATTGAGCGAGCCGCTTGTCCCAGATTGCAACCCCGCTCAACGGAGATCACCATGAACCGGAAACTCGCATCCGCCCTCAGCATCACCATCACGGTCGCCGCAGGCCTCGCCGCGGCGGCAATGGCCTCGGGCAACGCCTATGCGGACGACATCACCATCGACACCACACCGTTCATCAGCACGAAGACCCGCGCCGAAGTGCGCGCCGAAGCCATGGGTCAGTCCTTGACGAGCGCCGCCAGCGAGTGGGCGATGCAGATGAACTACGCGCCCCAATCCCAAAGCGCCTATACGCGGCAGCAGGCGACGGCCGAATACATAGCCGCGCGCAACGAAGTGAACTCCCGTAACGCCGAAGACAGCGGCTCTTCGTACTTTGCGACGCTGAGGCGGGTCATGAGCCCCGCCGTCGTCACGGCCGGCCCGATCGCGCGCTGACGCAAACCGGGGAGTCCATCATGATCAATGAATCTACGATCAAGCCGTTCAAGGCCAGCCTGCGCGGGCAGCTCTTCCAGCAAGGAGATGCGGGCTACGACGAGGCGCGTCTCCTGTACAACGGGATGATCGACAAGCGACCTCTTCTGATCGCGCGTTGCGCCGACGTGGCTGACGTGATCGATGCCGTGCGCTTTGGCCGCGATAACGGGCTGCTGACGGCGGTGCGTGGCGGCGGCCATAACGGCCCCGGGCTCGGCAGTTGCGACGGCGGGCTGGTGATCGACCTCGCGGCCATGAAGGGCGTGCGGGTCGACCCCGCGCAGCGCACGGTGCGGGTCGGCCCCGGCTGCACCCAGGGGGACGTTGACCATGCCACGCACGCTTTCGGCTTGGCCGTACCGGCCGGCATCGTTTCCTCGACGGGCGTGGCCGGGCTGACGCTCGGCGGGGGCCACGGCTACCTGTCGCGCAAGCACGGCCTGACGATCGACAACCTGCTGGAAGCCGACGTCGTGCTCGCCGACGGCAGTCTCGTGACTGCAAACGATTCGTCCCACCCCGACCTGTACTGGGCCTTGCGGGGCGGCGGTGGCAACTTCGGCATCGTCACCAGCTTCGTGTTCCGGGCGCATCCGGTGGACCAGGTCTATGCCGGGCCGATATTCTGGGAGCTGAAGGACGCGCGGCGCATCATGCAGTGGTACCGCGAGTTCCTGCCCGGCTCGCCACGCGAGCTCGGCGCTTTCGTCGGCTTGAAGACCGTGCCGTCCGCGGACCCGTTTCCCAAGGACATCCAGGGCAGGAAGATCTGCGCGCTCATTTCCTGCTACAGCGGTCCGGTGGGGCAGGGCGAGGCTTTGATGAACCAGGTGCGCAAGGACCTGCCGCCGCCCATCCTCGACTGGATGGGCGCGATGCCGTTCCCGGCGATGCAGAGCTTGTTCGATCCCCTGCTGCCCAAGGGCATGCAGTGGTACTGGAAAGGCGATTTCGTGAAGGAACTTCCCGATGCGGCCATCGACGTGCACCTGAAACACGCAGCCGAGTCGCCGAGCGAGCTGTCGCTGATGCACCTGTACCCCATCGACGGCGCCGTGCACGAAGTCCCGCCCCATGCGACTGCCTGGAATCGCCGCGATGCGACATGGTCGATGGTGATCGCCGGGATCGATCCGCAACCCGCGAAGGCGGCCGCGGTGTCGGCCTGGGCCAGGAGCTACTGGGAGGCGGTGCACCCCTACACGCTGGGGGGCGCCTACATCAATTTCATGATGGAGGAGGGCGAGGACCGCATCCACGCGACTTACGGCGAGAACTACGATCGCCTGGCGGCCGTGAAGCGCCGGTACGACCCGGACAACTTCTTCCGCGTCAACCAGAACATCCGGCCTGCGGCGTAATACCGAGCGACGGCGGGGAAGATCTGCTTTTTCCCGCCTCGCCGGTAGAGTGCGGGTTTATCCCGGCGAGTTAGAATCGGTGCAAATCCCCCTGTGAACAAGAGCGAGAAAGGCACCCTGGTTATGACACCGCGAACTACACCGGAAGGTTTCACGGCCCATTAGGGGTCGATGGTCGCGTGCACTGAGTTCTTTCGAGCATCACCAAAGCGCGGCTGACGACCGCGCTTTTTGTTTTTTGCGAACGCTTTACAACCATGATCCAAGTCACGCTCCCCGACGGTTCCCAACGCCAATATCCCGGCCCGGTCACGGTGGCCGACGTCGCCGCCTCCATCGGTCCCGGCCTGGCCAAGGCCGCCCTGGCGGGCAAGGTCGACGGCAAAGTGGTCGACACCAGCTTCACCATCGACAAGGACAGCCCGGTCGCGATCGTCACGGCCAAGGATGCCGACGGCCTCGAAGTCATCCGCCATTCCACGGCGCACTTGCTTGCCTACGCGGTCAAGGATCTCTTCCCCGAGGCACAGGTGACCATCGGCCCGGTCATCGAGAACGGTTTTTTCTACGACTTCTCGTACAAGCGGCCCTTTACCCCGGACGACCTGGCCGCCATCGAAAAGCGCATGTCGGAGCTGGCGGCCAAGGACGAGCCTGTCACGCGCCGTGTGCTGCCGCGCGACGAGGCCGTGCAGTACTTCAAGGGTATCGGCGAGCATTACAAGGCCGAGATCATTGCCAGCATCCCGGCCAACGAGGATGTGTCGCTGTACCGTGAGGGCAAGTTCGAGGACCTGTGCCGTGGGCCTCACGTCCCGAGCACGGGCAAGCTGAAGTTCTTCAAGCTGATGAAGGTGGCCGGCGCGTACTGGCGCGGTGACCACCGCAACGAGATGCTGCAGCGCATCTACGGCACGGCCTGGGCCAGCAAGGAGGAACTGCAGCAGTACCTCACCATGCTGGAAGAGGCCGAAAAGCGCGACCACCGCAAGCTGGGCCGCGAGCTGGACCTGTTCCACATCGACGAGCATTCGCCCGGCACCGTCTTCTGGCACCCCAAGGGCTGGGCGCTGTGGCAGCAGGTGGAGCAGTACATGCGCGCCGTGTACCGCGACAACGGCTACCAGGAGGTGAAAGGCCCGCAGCTGCTGGACCAGTCTTTGTGGGAAAAGACCGGCCACTGGGGCAAGTACCGCGAGAACATGTTCACCACGGAGAGCGAGAAGCGCGACTACGCGCTCAAGCCGATGAACTGCCCCGGCCACATCCTGATCTACAAGCAGGGCGTCAAGAGCTATCGCGACCTGCCGCTGCGCTACGGCGAGTTTGGCCAGTGCCACCGCAACGAGCCGACGGGCGGCCTGCACGGGATCATGCGGGTGCGCGGGTTCACGCAGGACGACGGCCACATCTTCTGCACAGAGGACCAGATTCTGGACGAGTGCGCCGCCTTCACCGCGCTGTTGCAGAAGGTCTACAAGGATTTCGGCTTCACCGACATCATCTACAAGGTTGCCACCCGGCCGGACGCCCGGATCGGCTCGGACGAATCCTGGGACAAGGCCGAACATGCCCTGATGGAGAGCCTGCGGCGATCCGGCTGCCAATTCGAGGTGTCGGCGGGCGAGGGTGCTTTCTATGGCCCAAAGGTGGAGTACACGCTCAAGGACGCGCTGGGCCGCCAGTGGCAATGCGGCACGATCCAGGTCGACCCGAACATGACCGAGCGGCTGGATGCCGAGTTCGTCGGCGAGGACGGAGCCCGCCACCGCCCGATCATGCTGCACCGCGCGATCGTCGGCAGCCTGGAGCGTTTCATCGGAATCTTGATCGAACAACACGCCGGCGCGCTCCCCGCCTGGCTGGCGCCGGTGCAGGTTGTCGTGCTCAATATCACGGATTCACAGGCCGATTACGCTCGGCAGGTAGCCAAATCGCTGCAAAATCAAGGGCTTAGGGTCGAGCTGGATCTGCGCAACGAGAAAATAACGTATAAAATACGCGAGCATTCGATGCAAAAGCTGCCCTACATCCTCGTCGTGGGCGACAAGGAGAGGGCTGCTGGTGCTGTCGCAGTGCGCGCCCGGGGCAACCAGGATCTCGGCGTGATGTCGGTGGAGGCTTTCTCCAAAAAGATCGCCGACGACATCCGGAACAAGCTCTGATTTGCACTTGTTTGCCAGCGCGTACCGTGGCAGTTTCGCTATCTTTTGGATAGCAACGTTTTAAAAGGATCTTGACCATCGCTACTGAATTTCGCGACCGTCGCCACCGCGAGGAACGCAAGCACCGCCTGAACCGGGAAATCATGGCCCCGGAAGTACGCCTCTCGGGGCCCGAGAACGAACCGCTGGGTATCGTCAGTCTGTCTGAGGCACTGCGAATGGCAGGCGAGCTGGATGTCGACCTGGTCGAAATTGCCGCCACGGCGAACCCGCCCGTCTGTCGATTGATGGACTACGGCAAGTTCAAGTACCAGGAACAGAAAAAGGCAGCGGAAGCGAAAGCCAAGCAGACGGTTATCGAAATCAAGGAAGTCAAGTTCCGGCCGGGCACCGATGACGGTGACTACAACATCAAGATGCGCAACATCAGGCGCTTCCTGGCCGAAGGCGACAAGTGCAAGATCACGCTGCGCTTCCGGGGCCGCGAGATCACGCACCAGGAAATCGGGATGGCCCTGCTGAACCGGATCCGCGACGAGCTGGCGGACCTGATCGTGGTGGAACAGTTCCCCAAGCTGGAAGGCCGACAGATGATCATGATGATCGCGCCGGGCAAGAAAAAAGTGGCTGTAAAGCCCGCCGCAGAAGCCCCTCAATCGGCTTCGGCGTGAGGATCAGAGTCCCTTCGGGGGCGATGACGGCGAGTTGAAAGACTCGCCAACAAAAAGTGGCTCGGGGCCAACAAGGCGCGGAACAATTTCCGCGACGCCTCACGAGCACAACTAAACGGAGCATTCAATGCCCAAGATGAAGACCAAGAGCGGAGCGAAGAAGCGTTTCCGCGTTCGTCCCGGTGGAACCGTCAAGCGCGGCCAAGCCTTCAAGCGTCACATCCTGACCAAGAAGACCACCAAGAACAAGCGCCACCTGCGGGGCTCGACGGCTGTGCATGAGACCAACATGGGTCACATGGCGCAAATGTTGCCTTTTGCCGGCCTGTAATCACTGACGAACAAGGAGAAATCACATGCCTCGCGTCAAACGTGGTGTAACGGCTCGCGCCCGCCACAAAAAGGTTCTCGCCCTCGCCAAGGGCTTCCGCGGCCGCCGCGGCAACGTATTCCGCATCGCCAAAGAGGCGGTGATGAAGGCCGGGCAATATGCCTACCGTGATCGCCGCACCAAGAAGCGCGTGTTCCGCCAACTCTGGATCGCCCGTATCAATGCGGCTGCCCGTGAACTGGGCCTGACGTACAGCCAGTTCGCCAACGGCATCCGCAAGGCCGGCATCGAGATCGACCGCAAGGTGCTGGCGGACATCGCCGTGCACGACAAGGCTGCTTTTGCCGGTATCGTGGAGCAAGTCAAGGCCAAGCTGGCTGCTTGAGTTCACGGTGGGCGCGCTAGACGCGCCCAGGTGCAATGCACAAGGACAGGGCTAGGGCCAAAGGCTCCAGCCCTGTTTTCGTCTGTGGCTCCCTGTTTTACTGTTTATGAACACCAACGAGCTGGATTCCATCGTCGAGAGCGCCCGCCGGGCGTTTGCCGGGGCGGCGACGCCCGCGGACCTCGAGAACGCCAAGGCGCAATTCATCGGCAAGGCTGGCCGCATCACCGAGCTGATGAAGGGCATGGGCGCGCTGAGCGTCGAAGAAAAGAAGACCCGTGGCGCGGCGATCAACGCGGCCAAGCAGTCGATCGAGGCGGCCCTCAATGACCGGCGCCAGGCGTTGGCCGACGCGGAACTCGACATACAGCTCAAGGCCGAAGCCTTGGACGTCTCCTTGCCGGGGCGGCTGCGCGAGCCCGGTGGGCTACACCCGGTGAGCCTGACCATGGAGCGAATCGAGCTGATCTTCGCGAGCATGGGATTCGACGTTGCCGATGGGCCCGAGATCGAGAGCGACTGGCACAGCTTCACGTCCCTCAACAATCCGCCCAACCATCCCGCGCGTTCGATGCAGGACACGTTCTACGTGGACATCAAGGGCGAAGACGGCATCCCGTACAACCTGCGGCCGCACACCAGCCCCATGCAGGTGCGATATGCGCATGCGCACATCAAGAAATACGCTGCGCGGGTCAAGGCGGGTGAGCCCATGCCGGAGATCCGCGTGATCGCGCCGGGCCGCACCTACCGCGTGGACAGCGACGCCACGCACTCGCCGATGTTTCACCAGTGCGAAGGCCTCTGGCTCGGCGAGAACGTGAGCTTCAAAGACCTGAAGGTCGTCTTCACGGATTTCTGTCGCACCTTCTTCGAAACGGACGACCTTGCGCTGCGTTTCCGCCCGAGCTTCTTTCCGTTCACAGAGCCCAGCGCCGAGATCGACATCCAGTTCCAGAGCGGGCCGCTGGCCGGCAAGTGGCTTGAAGTTGCCGGCTCCGGCCAGGTGCACCCCGCGGTCGTGCGCAACATGGGACTGGACCCGGATAGGTACATCGGCTTTGCCTTCGGCATGGGCCCGGATAGGCTGACGATGCTGCGCTATGGCGTGAACGACTTGCGCCTTTATTTCGACGGCGACATCCGTTTCCTCCGTCAATTCCGCTAACGACAGCAGAAGAACAAGATGCAATTTCCCGAGTCCTGGCTGCGCGAATTCTGCAACCCGCCGCTTTCCACCGAGCAACTCGCCGAGACCCTTACCATGGGTGGGCTCGAGGTGGAAGACCTGCGCCCCGCTGCGCCGCCCTTCACGAGAATCGTCGTCGGTGAGATCAAGGAAACCGTCCAGCACCCCGATGCCGATCGGCTTCGCGTGTGCAAGGTGGATGCAGGGCAGGGCGCGCTGCTCAATATCGTTTGCGGCGCCCCGAACGCACGTGCTGGCATCAAGGTGCCCTGCGCGCTTGTCGGCGCTGAATTGCCGCCCGGTGACGACGGCAAGCCGTTCCTGATCAAGCTGGGCAAGCTGCGTGGCGTCGAAAGCCAGGGCATGCTGTGTTCCGCGCGCGAGCTCAAACTGAGCGAGGACCATGCGGGGCTGCTCGAGCTGGCGGCGGATGCGCCCGTGGGTGCCGACGTACGTGAGGTGCTGAAGCTGGACGACACGCTGTTCACGCTCAAGCTCACGCCAAACCTGGCCCATGCGCTGAGCGTTTACGGCGTCGCCCGCGAACTCTCGGCATTGACCGGCGCGCCCCTGAAGCAGCCTGTGTTCGCGCCGATAGAGCCGGTGCACGATGGGAAGCTGAAGGTCAACGTGGCCGCGCCCGACCTGTGCGGCCGCTTCTCCGGCCGCATCGTACGCAACGTGAACACCAAGGCGAAGACGCCGCAATGGATGGTGGACCGGCTGGCGCGGTGTGGCCAGCGCAGCGTGACGGCGCTCGTGGACATCTCGAACTACGTGATGTTCGAGTTCGGCCGTCCCTCGCACATCTTCGATTACGACAAGATTCACGGCGCGCTGGAAGTGCGCTGGGGCAAGCCGGGCGAGCAGCTGAAGCTCCTCAACGGAAGCACCGTCACGGTCGATGAAACCGTGGGTGTCATCGCCGACGACCGCGAAGTCGAGTCGCTCGCCGGCATCATGGGCGGCGACGCGACGGCCGTGTCCGACGACACGCGCAACGTTTATGTCGAGGCCGCGTTCTGGTGGCCACAAGCCATCCAGGGGCGCTCGCGCCGCTTCAACTTCTCCACCGACGCGGGGCACCGCTTCGAGCGCGGCGTGGATCCGAGCCAGACCGTGGAGCACATCGAGCACATCACGCGGCTCATCATGGATATCTGCGGCGGCGAAGCCGGGCCCATGGACGATCAACGGGTGAAGTTGCCCGAGCCGAAGCCGGTGAGCTTGCGCGTGGCGCGCGCCGCCAAGGTGATCGGCATGCCCGTTACGCAACAGCAGTGCGAGGACGCGCTGTCCCGCCTGGGCTTGCAGGTGACGGCGAAGGACGGTGTTCTCGACGTCACGCCGCCGACCTATCGCTTCGACATCACTATCGAGGAAGACCTGATCGAAGAGGTCGTCCGCATCATTGGTTACGCCAAGCTGCCGACCACGCCGCCACTGGCGCCGATCACCGCCAAGCTACCGCCTGAGTCGCAACGCAGCCGCTTTGCTGTGCGCCGCGTGCTGGCGGCCCTGGGCTACCAGGAGACCATCAATTTCAGTTTCGTCGAGCAGGACTGGGAGCGCGACCTCGCGGGCAACGCGCAGGCGATCCGGCTGCTCAATCCCATCGCCAGCCAGATGAGCGTCATGCGTTCGTCGTTGCTGGGTTCTCTTTTGCAGGCGCTCAAGTTCAATCTTGACCGCAAGGCCGAGCGGGTTCGCGTGTTCGAGTTGGGTAGGGTGTTCCTGCGCGACGACTCCGTCACCACGACCGACACGACCGTGCGCGGCATCCACCAGCCCATGCGCGTGGCGGGTCTGGCCTACGGTGACGCCGATGGCTTGCAGTGGGCACGCAAAGGCACGGGCGTCGATTTTTACGACGTCAAGGGCGATGTCGAGGCGCTGCTGTCCCCGGTCAAGGCGCAGTTCAAGCCTGCGGCCCATCAAGCCATGCATCCGGGCCGCTGCGCCGCCGTGGTGCTGGACGGCCGCGAGATCGGCTTCCTGGGCGAGTTGCATCCGCGCTGGCGACAGCGCTGGGAGCTGGCGCAGGCGCCCGTGCTGTTCGAGCTGGACCTGGACGCGGTCGTGCGTCGCCAGGTCGCCGTGTTCGAACCGGTGCCCAAGTTCCAGCCGGCGCAACGCGACATCGCCGTGATCGTGGCCGATTCCGTCACGCACGACGCCGTGATGGCCGCCGTGAATTCGGCCGACACCGGCGGTCTCCTGCAGGGGGCCATGCTGTTCGACGTGTACAAGCCCAAGCAGGCTTCGCCGGGCCTGAGCATCCAGGAAAAAAGCATGGCGGTGCGCTTGACGCTCGCCAGCGCCGAAGCCACACTCACCGACGAGCAGATCGACGGAGCGGTCAAGGCCGTGGTTGACCGCATCGCCGCCCAGCTCGGTGGCCGTTTGAGGGGATAGGGACTATGGCCGGGCTTACAACAACAATGCAGCAGGACGACACCATGGATTTCGCAGTCGAGAGCCTCGAGACCCCGGCGCTCACCAAGGCGCAGCTGGCGGAGCTGCTGTTCGAGCAGATCGGGCTGAACAAGCGCGAATCCAAGGACATGATCGACGCCTTCTTCGACCTTATTTCGGACAGCCTGGTCGAGGGCAAGGACGTCAAGATTTCCGGCTTCGGCAATTTCCAGATCCGCACCAAGGCGCCGCGTCCGGGCCGCAACCCTCGCACCGGCGAGGCCATCCCCATCCAGGCCCGCCGCGTCGTCACGTTCCACGCCAGCCACAAGCTCAAAGAGCAGATCCAGGGCGACGCTACCCCCGTGGCCTGATTGCTTCGTGATCTGAAACAAACAGTTAGCGGGACTTCTCGCGAACAGGCTTTGCACGCCGGCTTGACTTAGAGTAACCTAGCAGCTTTCTCTCGTATAACATTGATTTCAATGGAGAAAGCTCTCCCATCGATACCGGCCAAACGGTACTTCACCATCGGTGAGGTCAGCGACCTGTGTGGCGTCAAGCCTCATGTGCTACGGTATTGGGAGCAAGAGTTCACGCAGCTGCGGCCCATGAAGCGCCGGGGCAACCGCCGCTACTACCAGCACCACGAGGTGCTGATGATCCGCCGCATCCGGGACCTCCTGTACGACCAGGGTTTCACGATCAGCGGTGCGCGCAACAAACTGCAGGAGCTCGTGCAGGTCGAGCGCGATAAGCGCAAAGCCGGCGAGGTGATGCTCGAGGGTGTCGAAGTGATCGAAGTCGAGGATTCGACCTTCGCCGATTTCGAGGACAGCACTCTGCCGGAAGAGCGCGACCTTGTCTCGCAAAAACTCCTTTTTGTGCGCCGCGAACTCTTCGAAATCAGAGACTTGCTAAGCGCGACCCATTAATTCGCGGGCCATCGCGCAACCGGCTCCGTCGGAGCCGCTGATGGCGCTCCATCGAGGGCGAAAGCGCCGAAAGCGCATCGGCGGTGGGTTATACTCTTTGGCTTGTCGGCGTGTAGCGCAGCCTGGTAGCGCACTTGCATGGGGTGCAAGGGGTCGCGAGTTCGAATCCCGCCACGCCGACCAATTTAATCAAACGAAATCAACGGGTTGCAGCCTTCGGGATGCAGCCCGTTTTTTCTTTCAGCCCGGAGACCCCATCGGCAGGCGCATCGTGAAGATGGTGCCGTTTTCGCGATCAGACTGAACCTCCAGCGTGCCCTTGTGGCCAAGTGCCACTTCACGCGCAATGAACAAGCCCAGCCCCAGGTTCGCGGAATGCGAAGCATCCCCCGCAGCGGACCTGGCGGAGAGTTGCACCAGCGGATCGAAAATGACCTGCTGCGCTTCGGCGGGTATTGGCTCACCCAGGTTCTTCACCTGGAGCACCAATTCCTTGCCCTCTGCGCGGGCGCTAAGGCCAATGGGCGATGCGGGGTCCCCATGCTGCACCGCGTTGTTCAGCAGGTTCGAGAGCGCCTGGCGCAGGCGCGCGTTGTCGACGGCGCCCGCCAGGTCGTCGGGCACATCCAGGTCCAGTTGCCTGCCCGGATGGGCGGATCGCACTTCGTCCAGTGCCTCACGGCAAATGTTGGCGATGTTGCATGGCCGGGGCGCAACTGGCATGCCCTTGCCAAGCTGCGTGCGCGTGTACTCCAGCAGGTCGCGGATCATGTCGCCCATTTCCTTCGCACTGCGCTGGATCTGAGCGGCTTGCTTGCGCGCCGCGTCGGTCGCGGCGCCACCGGCCATCAGGTAGCCGATCATCCTGATCGCGCTCAGCGGGCTGCGCAGGTCATGCGCCAGGATAGCGATAAAAGTGTCGCGTGAAAGTGCGAGTTCGGCTGCGTAACGCGATGTCGATTCCGCAACGGCCTGGTCCACTGCCTCATTGAATCGGATCATGTCCTCGACCATGTCGGCGTCGATCTCCGCGGGCCGGCTTCGCATCCAGAGCCGGATGACGCTTGCTCGCAGGGCGCGGTATTCGGCTCCGAGCTGGTTCAGGTCGAATCCGCTCACCTGCCGCAGCGCACCATGTGTTGCCGCTGCGGTCTCGCGTGTGGACACGGCCGGGGCCCAGCCCTTGGACTTGTTCTCCTGCGCCCGGTCCGTCTGGCTGGATTCCAGGTCCCTGGCGATCGCGAGCAGGATCGGCTTGGCGTGATCTCGCAATGCCATCACGCTCATGGTGGAGGCCGCAGGCACCATCGTCATGGCAAACTCCAGCCACTCCTGCACGATCGCATCCATGTTCTCTTTGATGAAGATGGAAAGGGTCATGTCATGGGGGCAGAGTGCTGGTAGAGATCCGGTAGTTCTAACACAGGGCGAGCCCGCCAGCGCAGTCGACCGCGCGGCCAACCCCTTCTTTTCTTGTGCCGGGGCCCCACGGTTGTGTTTGAAGCCCGCGCGCATAAAATCGCTGCGGAATGCCCACCACCCACAAAATCATTCGGGGACGCTGATACATAGTGGCCACTGTCGTATTCGCGGACCTGGTCGGCAGTACCGGCATCTTCGAGCGCCTCGGCGACGAGACCGCCGGGCGCTTCGTCACGCAGCTGACGGGCGCGCTTTCCAAGACTTTCGAGCAACACAACGGCCGCGTGGTCAAGCTGCTGGGCGACGGCCTCTTCGTCGTCTTCCCGGACGAGGGCGATGCGCTGGCCGCATGCATCGCGATCCAGAAGCGCTTGCAGGAGAAGCCGGTCCATCCCGGCGGCACCGGCAAGCCGGTGCAGATGCAGATGGGCGTCGAGGCGGGCGAGGTGGTGGAGATCGACGGCGACTGCTATGGAGATGCTGTCAACAGCGCCGCGCGCCTGGCCGACCTCGCGGGAGCTGAGCAGATACTCACGAGCCAGCGCGTGCGCGACGCGTTGCCGCCGTTGCAGCAGTCGCAGTTGCGAACACTGGGGCCGATGTACCTTCGAGGCAAGTCCGAAGCGACCGAAGTGTTCCGCGTGGAGTGGCATGCCGGGCACGATGCCGACGAAACCGTGATGGGCGTGTCGATGTTCAATGCGAACAAGCCGAGCCAGATCGAGCTCTCGGCGCTTGGCCAGACCTTGCGGCTGGAGCCCCAGGGCGAGAAGCTCACGCTGGGCCGTGCCACCACGGCGTCGCTCTCGATCAACGATGCGCGCGTCTCGCGCGTACATGCCACCGTCGAGTGGCGCGGCGGCCATTTCATCCTCACCGACCATTCCAGCTTCGGTACCTGGGTTTACATGGGCAACCAGACCGAGCCCGTCATCCTGCGGCGCACCGAGTGTTACCTGGTGGGGCAGGGGCAGATTACCCTGGGCTGCGCACGCGACGCCGAGAGTCCCCCGCTCGTGGTGTTTTCGGTGAAGACCTGATCCGAAAGCACGACACTGCCTCCAAAGCGATGACGTGTATTGCTGAGCCGCAGGCTAGAATCGGCTCCTCCTCGCTACCCGGACGCCTGCTGTCGTGAGTCTCAAGAAGCTTGGCCGCTATGACCTCGTACGCGTTCTCGGAAAAGGCGCGATGGGGATCGTCTACGAGGGCCGAGATCCCAACCTCGACCGCCGCGTAGCGATCAAGACGGTCAAGGTGGAGAACCTCTCGGAAGAGGCGGCTGCCGAATACGAGCACCGCTTCCGCACCGAGGCGCGTTCCGCCGCCCGCCTGCAGCACCCCAACATCGTCAGCGTCTACGACTCCGACCGCGACGGCGACATCGCCTTCCTGGTGATGGAGTACATCCAGGGCGACGACCTGAAGCACCACCTGGACAAGGGTGTGCGGTATTCGCTGGAGCAGTCGCTCAAGATGGTGAGGGACTTGCTCTCCGGGCTGGATTACGCGCACAAGCAGGGCATCGTGCACCGCGACATCAAGCCTGCGAACCTGCTGATCGAGCCGGGGGGGCGCGTCAAGCTGACAGACTTCGGCGTTGCCCGCATCCAGGATTCCGGTGAGGCCACGCGCACGCAGGGCAGCATGGTTGGCACGCTCAAGTACATGTCGCCCGAGCAGGTCCAGGGGCAGAAGATCGACTCGCGCGCCGACTTGTTTTCGGTCGGCGTGGTGCTGTACCAGTTGCTGACGGACAAGCGCCCGTTCGACGGCGACAACGATTTTTCCATCATTCACCAGATCATCGGCCACACGCCGGCGCCGCCCAGTTCGTTCAACGCCCGGCTTCCGGCGGCGATCGATGCGGTGGTGGCCCGCGCGCTCGCGAAGGACCGCGAACAGCGGTTCGCAACAGCGCGCGATTTCGCCAGCGCCCTGCAATCGGCCAGCCGCCGCGCCGAAGACGCCACCGTCGTCCCCCCCGCCAACCCACTCAAGCGGCCCGAAGGCGCCGGTACGGGTTCCAAGGGGCGGCAGACGGGCACCGGTTCCACCGTCACCCAGGAACTCGAGCTGGTCTATTGGAAGGACATCAAGGATTCCACCGAGCCGGACGAGCTCGATGGTTTCCTTGCGAAATTCCCCGACGGCATCTATGCCGACCTGGCGCGAAAGCGCCTGCGCAAGCTCTCCTCGAACAGCACATCGCCCGACCAGACCATCCTGAGCGGCACCGCGCCGGACCAGGACATGGAGGCGACGCGCCTGATGCAGTCGGGCACAACGCCTTCCTTCGTCGCGCAGCGAGGGGCGGCCGCGGCGCTTGCCACCGACGCCGGCACACCGGGTTCTTCCGGGCCGGCCAGGGACCCGACGATTCCGCCAGCCTCGGTGCCGGTCCCGACCCTGGCACCGGAAGCCGTCCCACCGGTGACGGCCTCGCCCCCGGCCGAGGAGCCTGTCGCGGCGCCACCGAAATCGCCAGCGCCGGCGCCCGGGAAACGCCCGATTGCGGTGTTCGCGGCCATCGGCGGGTTGGCGGTCGCGGGAGTCGTGGCGCTGATGATGATGATGACGGGGAACAAGAGCCCAAAGCAAGGCGAAGTGCCCATGAGCGCGGCCTCGGCTCCCGCGACCATGCCGCTCGCCGCCGCTTCTGGATCGCCTGCCGCAAGCCGGACCGTGGCCGCCGTACCTGCCGGCGGCACGTACCCGGTCGCCGCGGCCAGCAGTCCGGCCAAGCCCGCGAGCGCATCGCGCCGCGTGGCGGGCGCCGTGAAGCCGAAAGTGGCTCAGGCGCCCGTGGTCGAGCTACCGCGCTCGGCCGCTCTTGCGCCCGCGCACGTGCGCGAGGAGCCGCGGCCAACCTCCGCACCCGCAACCGTGGCCAGCGTTAGCCCGGTGGATCAGTGCAAGGACAAGGTGTTCCTGTCGAAGGAGTTCTGCCTGGCCGAGCAGTGCGTCAAGGCGGGCACACGCAACCATCCGCTGTGTGTCCAGCGCCGCGAGGAAATCCGCCTGCGCGAAGACAGCAAGGTCAGGCAAGGTCCACAGTAAGTGCGTCGTATCCGGCGCACGCGCGGCATTGGATCATTCGATCAGCAACCTAGACAATATCGATGTTGTGCACCTCGAAGTGCCCTTTGCGACGGTCCTCGAAAAAACGCAGCAGCGTCTCGCGCACCGTTCGGAACGATATTTCCTCCCAGGGAATGTCCTCTTCGCTGAAAAGCCGCGCTTCGATCGTTTCGTGCCCGGGATCGAATCGGTCAGAAAGCAGGCGGGCACGGTAGAACAGGTGCACCTGGCCCACCCGCGGCACGCTCAGCACGGTGAACAGGCCCTCCATCTCGAACTGTGCGCCGGCCTCCTCGTGCGTTTCGCGCGCGGCGCCCTCGATGGTCGTTTCGGCCAGTTCCATGAAACCCGCGGGCAGCGTCCACTTGCCCCAGCGCGGCTCGATGTTGCGTTTGCAAAGCAGCACCTGTTCGCCCCAGTAGGGCACGGTGCCGACGACGTTCAGCGGGTTTTCGTAGTGGATGGTGTCGCAGGCCGGGCAGACGGCACGCTCGTGGGTGTCGCCGTCGTCGGGCACGCGGTACACCACCGCGGCGCCGCAGTTGCGGCAATGCTTGATGGGGGTGCGCAAAGTCATTGACGCAATGTTAAGGCGTAAACGGAACAGGGCCCCGCGGGGCCCTCGTGCCTCGACCGGGCGAGCCCGGCAAGGCGCAGCTTACGCCTTCTTCGCGGGTGCCGCAGCGGCCTTGCCGTGCTTTTCGATCAACGCGCGGGCGGTGTCCAGCAGCTTCTTGCCGTCGTGGCCGCGCTTGTTCATGTCCTCGACCCACTCGACCTCGACGAGGCGGGCCTTGCGCTTGAACTCCTGTGCGTCGGCGGCGGAGATGTTGTGGATCGTGTTCTTGCGATCGACGGCCGACTTGCGGCCGATCGCGTCGTTGCCCTGCTGCACCTTGCCGAGCCAGCCGGAGGTGTTGAGGCCGGAATGGGCGTCGATCACCTTCTTCAGATCGGGCGCGAGCGAGTTGTACTTGGCCTTGTTCATCGCCATCACGAAGGTCGTCGTGTAGAGCGCGCCGCCTGCCGGGTCGAACTCACTGTGGAATTTGGTGAGCTCGTGGACCTTGACCGAGGGCACCACCTCCCAGGGGATCACGCAGCCATCGATCGTGCCCTTTGAGAGCGCATCGGGGATCTGCGGCAGCGGCATGCCCACCGGCGTGGCCCCAAGGTAGCCGAGCATCTTGGTGATCTGGCGCGTGGGGCCGCGCACCTTCAGGCCCTTCAGGTCGTCCGCGGTCTTGATCAGTTTTTCCTTCGTGTGGAACATGCCGGGCCCGTGGACATGCAGCGCGAGCGTCTGGACGTCTTTGAATTCGTCAGGCGCGACGGTCTGCACGTATTCCCAGTAGGCTTTGGAAGTGGCCTCGGCGTTGTTCATCATGAACGGCAGCTCGAAAACCTCGATCCGCGGGAAACGGCCGGCGGTGTTGCCGGGCAGGGTCCATACGATGTCGACCACGCCGTCCTTGGCCTGGTCGTACAGCTGCACGGGGGTGCCACCGAGCTGCATGGCCGGGTATCCCTCGAACTTGATGCGCCCGCCGGACGCTTTTTCGACTTGGTCCATCCAGGCCTTGTGCATGGTCAGCCACACGTTGGACTGCGGCGCCATGAACGTGTGGAACTTGAGGGTGACGGCCTGCTGGGCGATGCCGGACAGGCTCGGGGCTGCGAGCGCCACGGCGGCGCCGGACTTCAGCAGGGTGCGACGGTGAATCATTGGACAGTCTCCTTGGACGATGGAAGTAAAACGCAGAACCCGGCTTTTCGCCTTGCGGGCTTACCCGTAATCACTTGATGAAGCCGACGAGCCAGAGGGGGATGATCGGAAAGAAAAGGAACAGCATGGTGCGCAGCACGTCGCTCACCAGAAACGGCATCACGCCGCGGTAGGTCTCACCCATGGGCACGTCCCGGGCAAGGCCGTTCACGATGTAGACATTCAGTCCCACGGGCGGGGCGATGAGCCCGAAACCGACGGTCATGAGCACCATGATGCCGAACCAGATTGCCGCCGATTCTTTGGGCATGCCGAAATCGAGGCCCATGATGATCGGGAAGAAGATCGGGATCGTCAGCAACAGCATGGACAGCTCGTCCATCACGGCGCCCAGCAGCACGTAGAACAGCAGGATCGCAACCACCACGATCAGCGGCGACACGCCCCAGCTGCCCACCAGGGACGCCAGCTGGTTCGGCACCTGGGTGAGCGCCAGGGCGGAGTTCATCAGGTCGGCGCCGAGGAAGATGAGGAAGATCATGGCCGCGCTGATTGCCGTGCCATAGAAGCACTCCTTGAGCTTCGCCAGCGTCATCTCGCCCTTGAGCAACGCGGTGAGGAAGGTCGTCGCCGCGCCCACCGCGGCGCCCTCGGTGGGCGTGAAGAATCCGCCGTAGATGCCGCCGAACACCAGCAGGAAGATCACCAGGATCGGCAGCACGCCAGCCACCGCGCGCCAGGTCATGGGGGGCGCGCCGTCATCGACTTCGACATCGGGCGCATGCCCGGGCACCAGCCGCACGTAGATCGCCACGGCGATCATGTAGCCGCACATGGCGATGATGCCGGGCAGCACGGCGGCGGCGAATAGTTTGCTGATGTTTTGCTCGGTCAGGATCGCATAGATCACCAGCACGATCGAAGGTGGTAGCTGGATGCCCAGGGTGCCGCCCGCCGCGAGCGTCCCGGTGGCGAGGCGCCCCGAATAGCCGTGGCGGCGCATCTCCGGCAGGGCGACGCTCGTGATGGTCGCGGCCGTGGCGACGGAGGAACCGCTGATGGCGCCGAAGGCCGCGCAGGCGAGCAGCGAGGCCATCGCGAGCCCGCCTTTGAAGCGACCCATCACGGCGGCCGCGAACTCGAACAGCGCTCTGCTGATCCCACCTTTGGTGGCGAAGTGCCCCATCAGGATGAACAGGGGAATCACCGACAGGTCGTAGCTCGCGAAGCGCGCGAAGGCCTGCGTGTTCAGGAAGTTGGAAAAAGGCAGCCACCCGGTCTGCGCGACGTAGCCGATGGCGCCGGCGCTGAACATGCTGACGGCGATCGGCACGCGGATCGCCATCAACACCAGCATGGTGCCGAAGATCAGGGCCGTGAGGGTAAGGGGAGTCATATCGCCGCGTCCTCGCCTTCACGGGTGCCGCCGAAGCCGAATACCGCCTGCCACAGCGCGATCAGCCCCGCCAGCACGAATGCCGGCACCATCGTCGCGTACACGACCCACTCGGGGAAGCCCATGATCTGCGTCTCCGAACCGCTGGAATAGCTGTTCATGCCACCGAGCGAGGTGCGCCAGGCGAGCAGCGCGAAGATCAGCGCCAGCAGAAACGCACCGAAGCGGTCAAGCCGGTCGTTGGTGCGCGCGCTGACGTGTGCGGTGAAGAAGTCGACGATGATGTTGCCGCGGCGCGCCTGGGCGAGCGGCATGAACAGCGCGATGGCCGCGCCGGCGGCCACGCCGGTGAGTTCGAAGGCGCCGACGATCGAGACGCCGACCGTGTTGCGGCCGATCAGGCTGCCGCAGGTCATCAGCGTGATGCCGGTCAGCAGCACTCCGGCCAGGACGGCGCAGAACTTGGCCAGGGTTTCCAGGACGCGCAAACGCAGCTCCTCTTGTTGTTTTGGCAGGGCAGGCTCACCCGCGCGGCGTGGGACGGCGGGGCAAGAGATTCTGGCACGGCAGGGCCGGCCTGCCATGCCGAGCTGTTATAGCTGTTAAGCAGCCTGGATGCGCACGGAGAGCGTGCCCAGCCCGGCGACGCTGCCAACCAACGTATCCCCGGCGACCACGGCCGCCACGCCCTCGGGCGTGCCCGTGAAGATCAGGTCGCCGGGCTGCAGTTCCCAGGCGGCCGAGAGATGCTCGATGGTCTCGCCGATGTTCCAGATCAGCTTGGAGACGTTGCTGCGCTGGCGGTCCTGGCCATTGACCTGCACATAGATCTCGGCGTTCGTGATGTCGCCGGCCTGCGCGGCGGGCGTGATGGGCCCGATCGGCGCGGACTGATCGAATGCCTTGCCGATGCACCAGGGGCGGCCCTGCTTCTTCATCTCGCCCTGCAGATCGCGGCGGGTCATGTCCAGGCCGACTGCATAGCCGAAGATGTGCTTTTGCGCATCGGCGGCCTTGATGTTCTTGCCGCCGGTGCCGATGGCCACCACCAGCTCGATCTCATGGTGCAGGTTGCTCGTGAGGCTTGGGTACGCCATCGTCCCGGTTTCGCCGGCGTTCACCGGCACCACCGCGTCGGCGGGCTTGAGGAAGAAGAAAGGCGGCTCGCGCCCGGTGAAGCCCATCTCCTTGGCGTGCTCTTCGTAGTTGCGGCCCACGCAGTAGATGCGGTGGACGGGGAAGCGCTCGGGGCGTCCCACCACCGGCACAGAGGCTTGGGGCGCGGGATTGAAAACGTAGCTCATGACAACCTTTCTTCGTGATGGATGCCCAGGGCCTGGTGCACCGGGCGGTCGGAAAAACTGAACAGTACGCAGCCGGGCTCCGACGCGAAGCGCGCAGTGTGCCATGACGGCACGACGAAATGGTCGCGCGGGCCGAATTCGAATCGCCAGGTCTTGTCGCCGTGCCCGATGACGGCCTCCCCCCGGCCCTCGACGACGCTGTACACCGCGCCGTCGGTCTGCCGCCAGGCCTTGCCGGCGAAACCCGCGGGCAGCCTCTGCATGAACGTCGCCATGGTCGGCATCGGCGAGCCGCCGGTCAGCGGGTTGAGGTAGCGCAGCTTGACGCCGTCCCACGCATCGACGGGCGCATCGCGCTCCAGCCGCTCCAGCGCTTCGCGACTGCGCTCGTACGGGTAACTGAAGATCGGCGAAGTCGCACCGAACGGCGGGTCGTGCCGCACGGGCGCCATGTTGTGCCCGTAGCGGGCCAGGCTCGTGCCCTCGGCGCGCGTCACGGCTTGCGACCGGGCGGTGTCGTTCTCGGCGAATCCGGCATCGAAGAACCGGATGATCGGGATGTCCAGGCCGTCCAGCCAGACCACCGGCCCGCTGGCCTCGTTCCCGTGGTCGTGCCAGGTCCAGCTGGGCGTGATGATGAAGTCGCCGGGATGCATCGTCGTGCGCTCGCCATCCACGGCCGTGTAGGCGCCGGAACCTTCGACGATAAAGCGCAGTGCGCTTTGTGTGTGGCGGTGGCTCGGCGCCACTTCGCCGGGCAGGATCAGCTGCAGGCCTGCGTAGAGCGACTGGGTGACGGCCGACTGGCCTCGCAAGGCGGGGTTCTCGAGGATCAGCACGCGGCGCACCGCCTCTTCGGCGGTGATGGCTTCGCCCGCGCGCATGAGGAAGGGCCGGACGTCGTCGTATTTCCAAAGCGCGGGAACGCAGGGGGTTTTAGGTTGCTGAGGAACCAGTGCGTGCAGCACCTCCCACAGGGGGGTGAGGTTGTGAGGGTCCATGTCGCGATAGAGCTGTTCGCGCGACAGGGCCGTGGGGTGGGGTGCATTCATGGGTGTCTCCTTGCAGCTGCTACCAGCTGCGGCCCAGGTAGGCGCCTTGCGATTCGAGGCGCGCCTGCAATGTGGGGATGTCGACTTCGGCAGCCGTGGAGCCGCCCTTTAACGCGAGGTGTGCGGCCGTGCCCGCCGCCTGGCCCATCACGAAGCAAGCGCCCGTCACGCGCGCGGCCGATTGCGCTTCGTGGGTCATTGAGGCACAACGGCCCGCGACCCACAAGTTGTCCAGGCCGACCGGGACGGTCATGCGATAGGGCAGGTGATTGAACCCGCGGCTCTCCGGGATCTTGGGCCAGCGAAACTCGACGTCGCCCTTTAGGTGAAGCTCGAGCGGCCAGCCGTTGACGCCGACCGTGTCGTCGAAGCTTGCGCATTCCAGCACGTCGGCTTCTGTGAGCATGTAGCGGCCCTGTACGCGCCGCGTTTCGCGGATGCCGACTTGCGGGGCGATGTCGACGATGTAGGAGTTCTCGAAGCCGGGCACTTCCTTCAGGAAGTTCGCGACACTGGCAATCTGCCGGCGGCCGAGTATTTCGGCGTCGCTCAGCTCCTGGGCATTGGTGCCGTCCATCGCGTTGCCTTGTTCATTGGCGAGCTGCGTGAGGTTCACGCGCCATTCGATGCCGCTCTTTTGCGGCCGCACGATGGGCGTCTTGCGGGGAAAACTGTAGCGGCCCGCCGCCTCCGCCTCGAGCATCAGCCGCGGGATGAGCTCCCAGGCCCGGCCGGCGCGCTGCGGGTCGACCCCGTTGATGCGGAACATGGTCGATGGGTACAGCATGTTGCCGTGGCCATCGCCCTTTTCATAAGACGCACCGGCCCACGCGGCCAGGTCGCCGTCGCCAGAGCAATCGATGAACGCGTGCCCGATCACGGCGCACCGTCCGGACTTGGTCTCGAGAAGCAGTGCCTTCACGCGGCCCGGCGACTCCATGACGACGCCGGCGGCGAGGGCGTGGAACAGCACGTTCACGCCGGCCGAAACCATCAGGTCATCGGCGGCGATCTTGTAGGCCGCCGTGTCGTAGGCCTGGGCCACTGTCTTGCCGAACAAATGATGCGGCGCGTTCAGCCCCCCCAGGATGTCGATGCGAGAGAGCAAGTCACCGGCCACCCCATGCACCACCTGGCGAATGTCGCCGTGCACGTTGGCATGCAGTCCGCAGAAGTTCGTCACGCCCGCCGCCGTGCCCATGCCGCCGAGGAAGCCATAGCGCTCCACGAGCAGCGTGGTGCGGCCGGCGCGCGCCGCAGCCACCGCGGCGGCGATGCCCGCCGGCCCGCCGCCGAGGACGACGACTTCGTATTCGCCCAGGACGTCCGTCTGGCGGCTGGGTTCGGTCAGTGAGGGTTGCATCGGCCGTTCAATCGAAAAGGTGGTGCGGGTCGATGCCGTCGTACATCCACTTGAGGCCCGCGAAACCGGCAGACTCCGTGCCGCTCTGGAATATGCGGTTGCGCAGCTCGCGCTGCACGCCTGCCGCATGGTAGACGTCGCCATAGAAGCGCGCCGTGAGCTGCACGCGGCCGGTGCGCAGGTAGCGGGCCTGCTGGTATTTCAGGAACGCGTCCTCGACATGACCGTGCGTGAAGCGCAGCGCTCCGCCGAGCACGACGGCGTCTTCGATGGCTTGTCCCGCGCCCTGGGCCAGGTACTGCAACATGGGATGCGCCGCATCACCCAGCAGCGTCACGCGACGGTCGCTCCAGTTCTTGACCGGCTCGCGATCGCATAGCACCCACATCTTCCAGGTCTCGATCTTGTCGAGCAGCTCCCTGACTTGCGGGACGGCCTGCGCGAAGCGCTCGTTGAGTTCCGCCGTGTCGCCGAAGGTGTTCCAGCCTTCGTCGTACTTGTTGCTATGGAAAACGGCCACGAGGTTGAACAGCTCGCCGCGCCGCAACGGGTAGTGGACCAGGTGCGTCTTCTCGCCGCCCCACAGCAGCACATCGTCGCTCCATAGATGCGCGGGGACGTTCTCGCGCTTGAGCACCGCGCGGTAAGCAATGTGCCCGGACACGCGCGGCTTGCCGTCGCCGACCACGGCCTCGCGGATGCGGCTCCACAGGCCGTCCGCACCGATCAGCGCGTCTCCCTGCAACGACTCCCCGCCGGCCAGGTGGACGCGCACACCCGCGCCGTCCTGCTCGAACGACTCGACCTTGCTGGAGGTGCGCAACGTCACATTCGGCGATGCCTGGCACGCGTCCAGGAAGACCTGGTGCAGATCGGCGCGATAGATCACGCCGTACGGGTAGCCATAGGCAGCCAGGGCAGTGTCGCCCAGCGGCACTCGCACCACTTTTTCGCCCGTGCGGACGTCGTTCATGCCAAGGCCGGCGGGAAAGAACGCCACTCGGTTCACCGCCTCCGTCAGCCCCAGGTACTGGAACATCTTGAAGATGTTAGGGCCGAGCTGGATGCCCGCGCCGATTTCACCGAATGCCTTCGACTGCTCCAGCACCGTCACGCGATGGCCGCTTCGCGCGAGTACATACGCAGCGGCGAGGCCGCCGATGCCGCCACCGGCGACAAGGAGGTTCAGGGGCTGTGTCATGGGTCGTCGTCCGGGTGCTTTTCAGGCAAATGCTAAGCATACTTATTATTGTTGCCGCACGCAAGCGGCAAGGCTCGCTACACTCGCGCCATGCCGAAAAGCTACGATTTCCAGCATGCCCCGGGCCACCTCATCCGGCGGGCGCACCAGGTCGCTGTTGCGATATTCATGGAAGAGACGGGGGATTTCGACACGACACCCGTCCAGTTTGCCATCGTGAACGCGCTGATCGACGATCCGGGCGAGGACCAGGTGACGCTCGCGGGCAAGGTGGCGTTCGACGCGGCAACATTCGGCTCGGTCATCGGGCGGCTCGAATCCAAAGGCTGGGTGCGCCGCGAGCCCGACGCCGGCGATCGGCGCCGCAAGCTCCTGTGGGTGACACCCGAGGGCGCGCAGGCGGCGCGGCAAATGAAACGCGCCGTGGCCAAGGCGCAAAGCCGCATCCTTGGCCCGCTCGACGCAGCCGAGCGGCGGCAATTGGTGGAGCTACTCAGCAAGCTCGTTGCCGGTCACGAAGCGCTCTGACAACGCAATAGTTGAGGGCGTTGTCCTACAAGGAATTCAGCCCGCGGGCGTTGCCGGCTGAGGGTCGCGGCCGTTCAATTCTTAGTGCTTCAACGAGAAAGGAACGCGTATGAACAACAGTAAATTCAAGAGCCGGACGCTCGTCATTGCGGTGAGTGCAGTGGCTATTGCCGTCGCCGGCTGCGCGGACATGAATCTGGGCAATCTGTCCCAGACACAGAAGGGCACTGCAGTGGGCGCGGGGGTCGGTGCGCTGGCCGGCGCCGCCATCGGTGGCGACACCAAGGGCGCGGTCGTGGGTGGCCTGCTGGGCGCCGCGGGCGGCTACGTGTGGTCCAGGCACATGCAGGAGAAAAAGATGGCGATGGAACGGGCCACGATGGGCTCGGGCGTGCAGGTGAGCCAGACGCCGGACAACCAGCTCAAGCTCAACATCCCGAGCGACGTGTCTTTCGACACTGGCCGCGCGGACATCAAGCCCAACATGCGGCCGATTCTCGATCAGTTCGCCAGCGGCTTGTCGAGCCAGCCCAACACCGAGATCCGCATCATCGGGCACACCGACAACACGGGCTCCGATGCGGTGAACGATCCATTGTCGGTGCAGAGAGCGTCGGCGGCCAGGCAGTACCTGGCGGCGCGCGGCGTGGATCCGAACCGCATCGTGATCGCCGGCCGCGGCGAGCGCGAGCCGATTGCGGACAACAGGACAGAAGCGGGCCGGGCGCAGAACCGGCGCGTGGAAATCTTCCTGGGTGAGAAGGCCAACGTCGCCGCGAGATAAGGCTGCGGCGCTAGAGGCAAGGGGCCCTCGGGCCCCTTTTTCATGCCATGTCGCTCTTGGTGAGGAGCGTGAAGTGCTCCACCACCGGCGGGCTGGCGAAGAACGGGCCGATGATCGCGCGCCACTGCGCGAAGAGCGGACCCTGGCGGAAACCCACCGTGTGGTCTTCCAGCGTGTCCCAGAAGATCTGCAGCACATAGCGCTCGGGCGATTCGATGCACTTGTTGACCTTGTAGCCACGCATGCCTTTGGCCTGCGACGCGACGGTGGTCAGCGCCCGCTGGATGGCTTCGTCGAAGGCGGCCTGCTGGCCGGGTGCGATACGGATTTCCGCGATTTCGAGGATCATGATTCTGGCTTTCAGTATTGGCTCTCGGGCAAGTCTATCGTGAGGCCGTCCAGCGCATCGGCGAGCTGGATCTGGCAGGAAAGGCGGCTGTTGGCGCGGCGCGGCGAGGCGGTGTACTCGAGCATGCTGTCTTCGTCCGCTTCCGGCGCGGGCAGGGCGCTGGCATACGGCTCGTGCACGTACACGTGGCAGGTGCCGCAGGTCATCATGCCGCCGCACTCGCCCTCGATGCCAGCGACGTTGGCTTTCACCGCCGCCTGCATCAGGCTCTGGCCGGTCTTGCATTGGAGGCGCCGTGCCGCGCCCGCGCTGTCGATGAAGTGAACGGTGATCATCTACAAGCGGCTGAAATATTCGCGGCGCTGGAAGTCGTCCTTGTCCTCGGCCTGCTCCCAGCGGGACAGCTCGGACTGCTTGACGCGGTCGAAGTAGTTGACGAAAGCCTCGCCGAAGCCGGCGGTGAGCACGGTGTCCGCGCGCAGCGCGTCCAGCGCCTCGCCCAGGCCGGTGGGCAGCTTCGTGGCGGAGGTGCCGTAGGGTGCGTCGGTGGCCGGGGGCGCCTTCAGCTGGCGGGCGATGCCATCCAGGCCGGCGTGAATTTGCGAGGCCATGTACAGGTAGGGGTTGGCGGCGGGCTCGCCGATCCGGTTCTCGATACGGGTGGCGTCGTCGCCGCATTCGCCGATCACCCGCAACATCGCGCCGCGATTGTCGCGGCCCCACAGCACCGACTGCGGCGCCAGCGCATTGGGGCGGAAGCGGCCGAAGCCGTTCACGGTGGGCGTGCAGAACACCGCCATGGCGCGAGCATGTTCCAGCAGGCCGGCCAGGTAATGTTCACCGGTTGCCGACAGCGTGTAGGCCGCATCGGCGGGCGTCGTGCCCTCAGCCGGCGTCTCGCGGCGCAATACGTTGCGGCCCGTTCGCGCGTCAATCAGCGATTGGTGCAGGTGCCAGCCACTGGACATGATGTTGGGAAAGGGCGGGCGGCACATGAAGCTCGCGTGGTAGCCCGCGCGGCGCAGCGCCTGCTTGACGGCATTGCGAAACAGCACCATGTTGTCCGCGGCCGCCAGCGCGTCCGTGGCCTCGAACACGGCCTCCACCTGGCTCGGCCCGAGTTCGACTTCCAGCGACAGCAGCGGCAGCCCCAGCGCCTGCGCTGTGTGCTGCACGATGCGCAGCGGCTCTTCGGCCATGTCAAAGCAGGCTTCCATGAGCAGGCTGTAGCCGGGGTGGATCATGCTGACCGCGGGAGGCGGACCGGGCCAGCCCGCCTGCTCGGGATCGAGCTGCGCCTTGGTGTCCTCGATACGGTAGATGTGGAATTCGATTTCCAGGCCGCACTTCAGTGAAAGGCCTGCGTCGGCCAGGCGGGACAGGGCGCGCTGCAACACGCGGCGGGTGTCGAGCTCCACTGGGCGGCCGTCCTGGAACCACGGTTGCCCGCAGACCCACCCGGTGGCGGGCGTCCAGGGCAATTGTCGGAAGCTGGCGGGGTCCGCCAGCAGCAACAGGTTGCTCGCGAATTCGAAGCCGGGCAGGTCCGCCGCGCCCCCGGGCTCGAACACCTTGAACGCGGTGCGGTCCGAGCTGTCCTTGAGCATCAGGGTGCTGACCATTCCCACGCCCTCGTGCATGGCCCGCTGCGCGGCGGAGGCGACGAGTGTCTTGCCGCGCGTCATGCCATGTAGGTCGCACCAGGCGAAGCGCACCAGCTCGAGCCCCGTAGCGTCGATCAGGCGCGTCGTCCGGCGCAATGCCTGCTCGCGCTCCTCGTCGTGAATGCCGCAGCGCTGTGCGAAGGTTGTCATGCGGGCACCGCGGGATGCGCGGCTTCGGCCCAGGGCGCGCCATCGCGCTTGGCTTTCACCTGCGCGCGCCACCACTCGGGCCATGTACCCGCCGGCGCAATGCCATCCACCGTGTCCGGCCCGGCCATCGCAGCCGCCTGCCCGGCGTCGGCCACGCCCGGCGCGACACCGCCGGCCTGCACCGTCTCGATCGCCTTCAGCAGCATCCGGCGGTTGGCCATGATCACCTTGTCGCTGGTGCCCAGGTGCTCACGTGTGCGGTCCTGGATGGCACCCATGCTTTCCACCGCCCACTGGTCGTGAACGTTGATGTCGTCCTCGCCCATGCCGAGGTAAGTTTGCGTGCGCTGCTCCTCGGGGTTGAAGCCCCACTGGTTGTGGCGCCCGGACTTGGGCAGGTAGTCGGGCAACTGGATGTACTGCAGGCGCTGGTTGCGCATGGCTTCCTTGTCCACCGGCCCCGCGAAACTGGTGAAGATGGAATACCAGTAGGTGTGGGTGTCGTCCACAGGCAGGTGCATCTGCGTGATGGTCAGCGTCTCGGACAAAGGGATCACGAAGGTGTGCGGGAAGATCGCCTGCGTGATGCGAACGTGCGTGAGTGCATCGGTCATCGGCCGCAACGCCGTGAGCTGCATGCCCCAGGGCTGCGGCTCGAAGCTGATTTCGGGCTGGTGGAACTCGCGCATGATGCGCGTCATCGGCCAGCGTTCGCCACCGGCGTCGCCTGCGCTTGCGCTGCGGAACTGCTTGCCGGCCGCGTTTTGGCCGATCGCTTCCAGCGGTTCGTCCGAGAGGAAGCGGTGCAGGAACGAAGGGTGTGCCGGGTCGATGCCGACCTCGAACGCCTGTAGCCAGTTGCACTGCCACATGCCCTTGAACGCAAAGGTGTGGGAGGCGGGCGCATCGAAGCAGTCGAAGTGGGGGAAGGGCGGCGGCGCGGAGCCTTCCTCGCCCAGCCACGCGAAGAGGATGCCGCTTTTTTCCAGCACCGGGTAGCTGCGCTGTCGCACGCGCTCGCACAGCTTGCTGCCCGCGGGCTCGGCGGGCGTGTCCAGGCACTTGCCGGTGGTGTCGAATTTCCATCCGTGGAAGGGGCAGCGCAGGCCATCGCCTTCGTTGCGGCCGAAGGAAAGATCGGCACCGCGATGCGGGCAGCCGCGGTCCAGCAGGCCCCACGTCCCTTGCTCGTCCTTGAACAGCACCATGTCCTGCCCGAGCGCGCGCACGGCCTTGACCGGACGCCCGGCCATGCGCGGGTCGAGCGCGGGGTTGAATTCGTCCACCAGCGCCACCGGCTGCCAGTAGCTGCGCAGTAGAGCGCCGCAGGCCGTTTCCGGCCCGACGCGCGTGAGGAGTTCGTTCTGTTCGGCCTTCATGAAATCAGTGTAGCGCGGCGCTTGTACACCCGAGCCCGTATCGGTTTATCCTTGTGCGCATGAAGCTGTACAACTATTTTCGATCGTCGGCGTCCTTCCGCGTTCGCATCGCGCTCGAGCTCAAGGGCCTGGGCTACGAGTACGTGCCCGTGCACCTGGTCAAGGGCGAGCACAAGCAGCCCGGCTACGCCGCCGTCTCGCCGGCCCTGCTGGTGCCCACATTGCAGACCGATGAGGGCGAGCACCTGGCGCAGTCGATGGCCATCATCGAATACCTCGACGAAACGCACCCCGAGCCGCCCCTGCTGCCGAGCGACGCGCTGGGCCGCGCGAAAGTGCGTGCGCTCGCGCAGATGATCGCTTGTGAGATCCACCCGCTGAACAACCTGCGCGTGCTGCAGTACCTGGTGCGCACGCTGAAGGTGGAAGAGGAAGCCAAGAACGAGTGGTACCGGCACTGGGTGCGCGGCGGACTGGAGGCGTTCGAGCGTGAGCTGTCGCGCATGCCGGCCTCGACCTACTGCTACGGAGAAACGCCCACTCTGGCCGATTGCTGCCTGGTGCCGCAGATATTCAACGGCAGGCGCGTCAACACGAGCTTCGACGGACTGCCCCGCACCATGGCCGCTTTCGATGCCTGCATGGCACTTGCGGCCTTTCAGAAAGCGCAGCCTTCGAGCTGTCCCGACAACGAGGCCTGAATGCCGTTCCCGACGGGTTGGATGGTTCCCGACTGGCCCGCGCCGCCGAATGTGCGCGCGGCCTGCACGACGCGCGCGGGCGGGGTTTCCGCAGCGCCGTACGACAGCTTGAACCTCGGCGACCATGTAGGCGACGATGCGGATCGCGTCTCGCAAAACCGCTCGATCTTCCAGCAGGCCCTGCGCGCGCGGCCGGTCTTCCTGCGGCAAGTGCATGGCTCACGCACGGTGCGATTGACTTCGGACACACCGGACGGCACCGAAGCCGACGGATGCATCACGACCGACGCCGGCCTTGCCTGCACGATCATGGTGGCCGATTGCCTGCCCGTTCTGTTCGCAACCGGTGACGGTCGGGCCGTGGCGGCTGCCCACGCGGGCTGGCGCGGACTGGCGGGCGGGGGCGGCCGGGGGGTCATCGAGTCCGTGTGCGATGCCCTGCGGCAGGAGGGCGACCTTGCCGGTGCCTTCGCCTGGCTTGGCCCGTGTATCGGGCCCGAGGCTTTCGAGGTGGGCCCCGAAGTGAAGGCCGCGTTCGAGGCGCACGACGTCGGCGCGTCATCTTTGTTCAAGGGGCACGCCGAGGGCAAATGGCTGGCCGACCTGCCGGGCCTGGCACGCCGCCGGCTGGCCGCGCTGGGGATCACGCGGGTCTACGGTAACGATGGCAGCCGCGAGTGGTGCACCGTGAGCAATCCTTCAAATTTCTTTTCGCACAGGCGCGACCGCGTCAGCGGCCGCTTCGCCGCCAGTGTGTGGCTCGCCTGACCCAACGGCGGCGCGCTCGGCCAGCTCAGCCTTTTCGCGCGCCTTGATCGCCTTGCGGCGTGCCGGCGCGCGCATCAGGTAGACCACCAGTGCCACAGGCCCCACGCCATAGAGTACAAAGGTGAAGATGGCGCCGACGAGCGTTCCAATGGGGCTGGTGGCTTCCGCCACCGCCATCATGAGTGCGACATACAGCCAGGCGATGACGACGATATACATAAGCTAATTGCGTGTTGATTGTTGCACTGCAGCATGACTGGTGAGATACTTCGGGTTAACCCGGAACAACAGGGTATCAGGAGACAAGATAGATGAATTCTGAATCAGCCTGGGCACAGGCAGCACAGCAGTTTCAACAGGGCTTTGGCGAGCAGTGGACCAAGGCCCTTCAATCGTTCGGGGGGCTGGATACGCACTCCGGCATGGGGGCGGTTCCGCAGCTGAGCTTTTCGACCGAGAAGCTGCAGGCTTTGCAGGAGGCCTACCTCAGCGAAGCGACCGAACTCTGGAACAAAGGCCTCACGGCCCACCCCGCCGCAGTGGACAAGCGCTTTGCATCCGACGCCTGGTCCTCGAACCCCGTGGCGGGGTACGCAGCGGCGGTGTATTTGCTGAACGCGCGCACCCTGCTCGGCCTGGCCGAGGCCGCCGAGACCGATGCCAAGACCAAGGCCCGGCTGCGTTTCGCGGTCGAGCAGTGGATGGCCGCTTCCGCGCCCAGCAACTTCATGGCGCTCAACGCCGAAGCGCAGCGCAAGGCCATCGAGACAAAGGGTGAGAGCATCGCCAAAGGGGTGCAGAACCTGCTGAAGGACATCCAGCAGGGCCATGTGTCCATGACCGACGAAAGCGTTTTTGAAGTCGGCAGGAACGTAGCCACCACCGAAGGAGCCGTCGTCTTCGAGAACGATCTGTTCCAGCTGATCGAATACAAGCCGCTCACCGCGAAAGTCTACGAACGCCCGTACCTCGTGGTGCCGCCTTGCATCAACAAGTTCTATATCCTCGACCTGCAGCCCGAAAACTCCCTGATCCGCTACCTGGTGAGCGAAGGGCACCGCACCTTCGTCATCAGCTGGCGCAATGCGGACGACTCGCTCAAGGACAAGACCTGGGACGACTACGTTGGCGACGGGCCGCTCAAGGCCATTGATGTGGTGCAGGAGATCACAGGGGCCAAGCAGATCAACGCCTTGGGCTTCTGCGTGGGCGGCACTTTGCTTGGTACGGCGCTGGGCGTGCTGGCGGCCAAGGACGAGAAGCCTGTCGCCTCCGCCACGCTGCTCACCACCTTCCTCGATTTCACCGACACCGGCGTGCTGGACCTGTTCATCGACGACGCGTTCGTCAAATTCCGCGAGATGCAGCTGGGCCGCGGCGGCCTCCTCAAGGGGCAGGAACTCGCTTCCACCTTCAGCTTCCTGCGTCCGAACGACCTGGTGTGGAACTATGTGGTGGGCAACTACCTGAAGGGTGAGACACCGCCGCCCTTCGACCTGCTCTACTGGAACAGCGACTCGACCAACCTGCCGGGCCCGATGTACACCTGGTACCTGCGCAACACCTACTTCGAGAACAACCTCGTGAAACCCGGCAAGTGCACGGTCTGCGGCGAGAAGGTGGACTTGAGCAAGGTCGACATTCCGGTCTACATCTACGGATCGCGCGAGGACCACATCGTGCCCATCGCCGGTGCGTACGGGTCCACGCAAGTCCTGCCGGGCAAGAAGCGCTTCGTGATGGGCGCCTCGGGCCACATCGCGGGCGTGATCAATCCCCCCTCCAAGAACAAGCGGTCCTACTGGACCAACGACAAGCTTCCGAATACGCTCGACGCATGGCTGAAGGGCGCCAAGGAACATCCCGGCAGCTGGTGGACCGACTGGTCCGCCTGGCTGAAACCCCACGCGGGCAAGCAGGTGGCTGCGCCCAAGAGCTACGGCAAGGGCAAGTACAAGGTCATCGAGCCGGCGCCCGGCCGCTACGTCAAGGCAAAAGCCTGAACCCATAACCCCAGGAGCATTCACATGGAAGACATCGTCATCGTTTCGGCCGTCCGCACCGCGGTCGGCAAGTTCGGCGGCTCGCTCGCGAAGATCCCCGCGCCCGAACTCGGCGCCATCGTGATCAAGGAGGCCCTGGCCCGCGCCAAGGTCGATCCCTCGCAGGTCAGCGAAGTGATCATGGGCCAGGTGCTGGCGGCAGGCTCGGGCCAGAACCCCGCTCGCCAGGCGCTGCTGGCAGCGGGCCTGCCCAAGGAAGTCCCGGGCCTCACCATCAACGCCGTGTGCGGCTCCGGCCTGAAGGCCGTGATGCTCGCGGCCCAGGCGATCGCCTGGGGCGACGCGGAGATCGTGGTGGCGGGCGGCCAGGAAAACATGAGTGCCGCGCCGCACGTGCTGCCGAACTCGCGCGACGGCCAGCGCATGGGCGACTGGAAGCTGGTGGACACGATGATCGTGGACGGCCTCTGGGACGTCTACAACAAGTACCACATGGGCATCACGGCCGAGAACGTTGCCAAGCAGCACGAGATCAGCCGCGCGGCGCAGGATGCGCTGGCGCTGGGCAGCCAGCAGAAGGCCGCGGCCGCGCAGGACGCGGGCAAATTCAAGGATGAGATCGTGCCCGTCACCATTCCGCAGAAGAAGGGTGACCCGATCGTCTTCGCCGCGGATGAGTTCATCAACAAGAAGACCAATGCCGAAGCCCTCGCGGGCTTGCGCCCGGCCTTCGACAAGGCCGGCACGGTGACGGCGGGTAATGCCTCCGGCATCAACGACGGCGCCGCCGCAGTGGTTGTGATGAGCGCGAAGAAGGCGGCCGAGCTCGGCCTGAAGCCGCTCGCGCGTATCGTGGCCTTCGGCACCAGCGGCCTCGACCCGGCCACCATGGGCATGGGCCCGGTGCCGGCCACCCGCAAGGCGCTGGAGCGCGCGGGCTGGAAGGCCAGCGACGTGAACCTGTTCGAGCTCAACGAGGCATTCGCCGCACAGGCATGCGCGGTGAACAAGGAGCTGGGCATCGATCCTGCCAAGGTCAACGTCAACGGTGGCGCGATCGCGATCGGGCACCCTATCGGTGCATCCGGCTGCCGCATTTTGGTGACGCTGCTGCACGAGATGCAGCGCCGCGAAGCCAAGAAGGGCGTGGCCGCGCTGTGCATCGGCGGCGGCATGGGGGTTTCCCTCGCAGTCGAGCGCCCATAACGGTGTAGAAAGAGCTGAGCCCGCTTGACGCGGGCATCAAGCGCTCTGAAATTTGTAGCAAATTGCAAGGAGATAAGAACATGAGCAAGAAAGTGGCGTATGTGACCGGTGGCATGGGCGGCATCGGTACAGCCATCTGCCAACGCCTTCACAAGGAAGGCTTCACGGTCATCGCAGGCTGCGGCCCGACACGCGATTTCGACAAGTGGCTGGGCGAGCAGAAGGCCGAGGGCTACACCTTCTACGCGTCAGTCGGCAATGTGGGCGCATGGGAGTCGACGGTGGATGCATTCACCAAGGCCAAGGCCGAGCACGGCTCGATCGACGTGCTGGTGAACAACGCCGGCATCACGCGCGACCGAATGTTCCTCAAGATGACCCGCGAGGACTGGGACGCCGTGATCGAAACCAACCTCAACTCCATGTTCAACGTCACCAAGCAGGTGGTGGGCGACATGGTCGAAAAGGGCTGGGGCCGCATCATCAACATCAGCTCGGTCAACGGCGAGAAGGGCCAGGCCGGCCAGACCAACTATTCGGCCGCCAAGGCCGGCATGCACGGGTTCACGATGGCGCTCGCGCAGGAACTCGCCACCAAGGGCGTGACGGTGAACACCGTGAGCCCGGGCTACATCGGCACCGACATGGTCAAGGCCATCCGGCCGGACGTGCTCGATAAGATCGTGGCCACGGTCCCTGTCAAGCGCCTGGGCGAGCCGAGCGAGATCGCCTCGATCATCGCGTGGCTGGCCTCGGAAGAAGGCGGCTACGCCACCGGCGCCGATTTCTCGGTGAATGGTGGGCTGCACATGGGGTAACGCCACACCGGCGAAGAAAAACGCCCGCATCCGCGGGCGTTTTTCATTGGGGCGCTTCGTCTTTCAAGCCAGATCTTCGATCACCAGGTGCCGGTACTTCTGGCCATAGGAAATCGGCGCATCCTTGAGCAATTCCATGATGTGCTCCGACTCCTTGGCGGTCGGCGCGTGGATCATCAGTGCGTGGTGCCCCTGGCTGGCCAGTTCGGCGAAGCGGCGAACGGTGTCGGCCTCGGTGCCGGCGGAGGGCAGGGGCATGTCAGCGCTGCCCACCGTGCGGGCGACCTTCTCCTGGATGTCCTGCGGGGTCAGCAGTGCGATCGCCTCGCCGCCGCTGTAGCCATGTTCCTCCAGTGCGCTCTCCGCGTTCCGCGCGTCCTCTATCGTCGGGAACATGAGGAACATGTAGCCAGTGGGGTAGAACACGCCGCGCATCGTCAACATGTTGGGTTCGAGTTCGAAATGCTTCATCGGGGTTTCCTTCTGTTTGCAGTCCAGGCAACCATTAGTCAACAGAAGATGCCGATGGGCTGTCAGCGGCCGCTAGGAGGCCTTGTAGGACGCGCAGCCGGCGTCCTGACGCCAGGCGTCGGATTCACCGCTCGGCGATGTAGTGCTGTGTGACCACGGGCTCGCCCTCGCGCAGGAACACGCGCACGCGTAACTCCATCTCCTGGTCGGCGAGCGTGGCCCGCGCGCGCTGGTGCAGGTAGTCGGCCCAGGACGCGACGATGAAACGCTCTACGTAGCGGGCGGGATTGCCAAGGTCTCGGTACACGCGCCAGAGAGTGGCACCGTCGCGGCGACGCGCAGCGCGCAGCTGGCTCACGGCGTGCAGGAATTCCTCGGTCTCACCGGGGCGAACGCAATAACTCACCTCCACGGACACCGGCCCATCATCGGGCAGCGGCTGTTCCTTGATGAACACGTCATCCCACAGCGCAACGGGCGTGACATCCTGTGCTTCGCCCATGCGCAAAGGGAACCAGCGCGCAAGCACGGCTCCCGCGAGCATTGTCACTGCCGCTAAGCACAGGGCCGCTGCCAGCCCGGTCACGCCGGACACCGCACCCCAGAACGCCGAGCCGATGGCGAACGAGCCCAGCGCGCTGACAGTGTGCAAAGCGACGGCGCGCGAGCGCACCCACGGCGGCGCGCTGGACTGCGTTGCCGTGTTGAACGTGGCCATCACCGCCATCCATGCGGCTCCGCCCAATGTCAGGGCGGTGAACACCACAGCGGGAATGCGCACGAATGCGGCGATGACCATCACGGCGGCGAACACCATGCAACCCACGGCAACCAGGCGCTCGAGCCCCATGTGCGCACGCACCTGGCCCAGCACCAGGCCGGCGGCGACCGCGCCGATGCCCAGGCAACCCATGAGAAAGCCGAAACCCGCGGCCCCAAGTTGCAGCCGTTGCGCGGCGATGGCCGGCAACAGCGCCCACAACGCCGAGCCCGCGCCGCTGTAGGCGACCGTGCGTATCAGCTGCGCCAGGATCATTGGCGAGTGGCGCGCATAGCGCATGCCGGCGACCGTCCCGCTCCAGATGCGTTCCGCGGGCAGCGGCGATTTCGCATGGGGCGCGGGGGGCCAGCGTCGCACGACCTGCATCATCACCACCGAGGTCACCACGGCCATCGCGAACACCCAGCCTGCGCTGAGCCAGGCAAAAACGAAGCCGGCAATGGAAGGCCCCAGTGCCCGGGCGCTGTTCCAGGCGATCGACATGGCCGTGATGGCCTGCGGCATGTCTTCGCGCGGCACGGTGTCCGCCACACTCGTGTTCCAGGCCGGGGACAGCAGCGCCGTGCAGCACCCCGATGCGAATGTGAACAGCAGAAGCGCCGCCGGCCCGGCCCAGCCGAGCAGGGCAAGCACTGCCAGGACGAAGGTGATGCCGACCTGGGCGCCCAGCGCGCCGACGATCAGTTGCCGCCGGTCGGTGGTGTCCGCCAGCACGCCCGCGGGCAGGGCGAGCAGGAACATCGGCAGGAAGACGGCCGTCTGGACCAACGCGGTGAGGAATGAAGAGCCCGTGAGCTCCACCATGAGCCAGGAAGCCGCCATGACCTGCATGGCGTTTCCCGTGAAGTAGATTGCGCTGCCGGCCCAGAGCCCCCGGAAGGCCGGGAAGCGCAAGACGGACCAGAGGGAATGGGTGCCGGAGGACATCGAGGTATCCGGCATTATGGGCACCAGCCAGTCACGGCCGGACGAAGCGCATCAGGGAACGGGGTGAACTTCAGTTCTGCCAGCGGAACGGGAATTTGCAGCACGGCGTGGCCATCGTCCCCTTTCCTTTCTCAGGCCTTGCGGCATTCCGGAACCGGCGACAGCAGCGGCTGGCCGGCGAAATGGGCCCGCAGGTTCGCAACGGCAAGGTCCGCCATCGCCTGCCGCGTGCTCCGGGTGGCACTGCCGATATGCGGCGCGAGCAGCACGTTGTTCAACTTGCACAATGCCTCGGGGACATTCGGCTCGTTCTCGAAGACGTCCAGCCCCGCGCCGGCGATCTCGCCTTTCTGCAACGCCGAGATCAGGGCCGCTTCGTCGACCACCGAACCGCGCGCAACGTTCACGAGGATGCCCTCGGGGCCCAGGGCCTTCAGCACCTTCGCGTCGATGAGCTTGCGCGTGCCGGCGCCGCCGGGCGTGATGACGACGAGGTAATCGCTTTCGGTTGCCAGTGCCACCGCGTCGGGGTAGAAGCGGTACGGCAGGTCGGCCTTGGCGCTTCGCGCCGTGTAGGCGACAGGCATCTTGAATGCCGCGGCACGCTCGGCAATCGCCTTCCCGATGCGGCCCATGCCGACGATGCCCAGGCGGGCGCCGGACATCTTGCGTCCGAGCTCCATCGGTCCTTTCTTCGCCCAGGATCCGTCGCGCACGTACTGGTCGGCCTGCACCAGGCTGCGCGAGACGCCCAGCATCAGCGCGATGGCCAGGTCGGCCACGTCGTCGTTCAGGACGCCGGGCGTGTGCGTGACCTGGATGCCCCGCGCCACTGCGGCTTCGACGTCGACACCGTCGTAGCCCACGCTCGGCAGCGAGATGATCTCCAGGGCCGGAAGCTGCGAGATCAGCTCCCGGGTGATGCGCGATTCCCCGACGGCGACGATGCCACGGATGTTTGGGGCGGCGCGCGCGAAGGCCGCAGGATCGAGCTCGTGAAGCCGATCGTGGACGATAAACGATTCGTCCAGCAGCGGCGCGATCAGCGCAGAAGGTTTGGAGGCGGCAAGCAGTTCTACTTTGGGCATGGATGGGTTCCGGAAAGGAGGAGCAGGGCGCGCGGAATCAGCCGCGGCCGACGTAAGGCATTGTCGTCGCCATCACGGTTGCAAACAACACATTGGCCGACAGGGGGAGCTGCGCCATCGCCATGAAGGTGGTGGAGGACATGGCGAAGGCCACTGATTGAGCGCGGCGCTTGCCGCCCACGAGCGATATCGCAAGCGCCTCGCAAGGCGCGACGCTGGCATGATAGAGACCTTATGGACCTCCCAACCCACCAGCTCACGATGACCGTGCTGATGACGCCGGACACTGCGAACTTCGCCGGCAACGTGCATGGTGGTCATCTGCTGAAGTGGCTGGACCAGGTTGCCTACGCTTGTGCCAGCCGCTACTCGGGCCGGTATGTCGTGACCATCTCGGTCGACCAGGTGACCTTCCGCGAACCGATCTTCGTCGGGGAGCTGGTCACGTTCCTTGCCAGTGTCAACTACACCGGCACCAGTTCGATGGAGGTCGGCATCAAAGTGTCGGCTCAGGAAATCCGCAGCCAGCGAGTGCGGCACGTGAACAGCTGCTTCTTCACGATGGTCGCTGTGGATGACGATCGCAAGCCGGTGCCAGTGCCCCCGCTGCACCCGTCTTCGCCCGACGAGAAACGGCGGTTCGAAGCAGCAAAGCTCCGCAAGGAGCTTCGGATGGAAATGCAGAGCCGCTTTCAAGCTGCGCGCTCCCAGGCCCAGCACCCTTGATGTCCGAAAGGGGGTTTAAGACGGCTCCCCAATGAGGTCTCGGCGGTAAAATGAGATTTCCCCAATGAAATCAATAATTTACAGTCCTTGGCGCCTCTCCGTCGCTCCGATGATGGACTGGACGGACCGCCATTGCCGTTACTTCCATCGCCTGCTCAGCCGCAACACGCTGCTCTACACGGAGATGATGACCACCGGCGCGCTTATTCATGGCGACGTGCCCCGGCATCTGGACTTCAACCCCGAGGAGCATCCGGTTGCGCTGCAACTCGGTGGCAGCGACGCCGCCGAGCTCGCGCATTGCGCGCGCCTGGGCGAGCAGTGGGGCTACGACGAGATCAACCTCAATTGCGGCTGCCCGAGCGAGCGGGTGCAGCGTGGCTCGTTCGGTGCCTGCCTGATGGCCGAGCCGCAGTTGGTGGCCGACTGCGTGAAGGCCATGGTGGACGTGGTGAGCGTCCCGGTGACCGTCAAGCACCGTATCGGCATCGACAAGTCCGAGAGCTATGAATTCGTGCGCGATTTCGTCGGAGCGGTGAGCGAGGCGGGTTGCCGTGTGTTCCTCGTTCACGCACGCAACGCCTGGCTCAAGGGGTTGTCGCCCAAGGAGAACCGCGAAGTGCCGCCACTGCGGTATGAGACGGTGCACCGTCTCAAGCGCGACTTCCCGCACCTGGTGTTCGCCGTGAACGGCGGCGTCACCACCAGCGACCAGGTCGCTGCCCAGCTCGAGGCAGTCGACGGCGTGATGATCGGGCGCGAGGCGTATCACAACCCGTGGTGGATCGCCGAATGGGACAGCCGCTTCCTGGGCGGAGCCCAAGAGCCCGCGCGTACACGCGAATCGGTGGAAGAACGCATGACCGAGTACATGGACCGCGAAGCGCGCGACCACGGCACGCCCTGGAGCAATATCGCTCGCCATATGCTGGGGCTGCGCCACGGCCTGCCCGGTGCGCGCCGCTGGCGCCAAGTGTGGAGCGACCATCGATTGAAACACCTGCCGCCGGCCGAAGTGATGGCGCGGGCGCACGACGCGACCGACCGCGCCATCGAGCCGGCCGGCTTACAACACGAGAGCGAGAAACAATGAATAGATTGCCCGGCTGGGAGCAGCGCGCCGTGAGCGCCAGCGAAGTCGTCTCCCATCTGCAAAGCCGCCACAAAGTGTTCGTGCATGGCGCGGCGGCCACGCCGACGACACTGCTCGACGCGATGGCGCAGCGCACCGACCTGGAGGGTGTGGAGATATTCCACCTGCACCTGAGCGGCCCTTGCCGCTTCGCCGAGCCGGCGTTGCGCGACGCGTTCATCTCGAACCCGTTGTTCACGGATGCCGGGATGCGCCGGCCGGTGGAGGAGGGCCGGGCGTTCTTCGTGCCGGTGTTCCTGTCGGACGTGCCGGCGCTGTTTTCATCGCGCCGAATCCCGCTGGACGTGGCGATGGTGTCTTTGTCGCCGCCGGACGAGCATGGGCTGTGCACGCTCGGCACGTCGGTCGACGCGGCCAAGAGCGCCACGGAAAACGCCACCATCGTCCTGGCCGAGATCAACGAGCAACTGCCGCGCACCTATGGGGCCACGGTGGTGCCGTTCGACCGCATCACCGCGTTCGTTCACACGGACCGGCCGCTGCACGAGGCGATCGCCGGGCCCATCGGTGCGGTGGAGAACCGGATCGGTGAACACATCGCCGGGCTGGTGAAGGACGGCTCCACGCTTCAGATGGGCATCGGCGCGATCCCCAACGCCGTGCTCAGCCGACTGGGTAGCAAGAACGACCTGGGCGTGCACACGGAAATGTTCTCGGACCTGCTGGTGCCCCTGATCAAGCGCGGCGTGGTCACCAATCGCTACAAGAACGTGCACCGTGGCCGCACGGTGACCAGCTTCGTGAGCGGTTCGCGCATGCTGTTCGATTTCGTCCACGAGAACCAGCTGGTCGAGTTCCATCCCTGTGACCGCACCAATGACACGGCACTGATCCGTCAGAACCCGAGGGTGGTGGCTGTGAATGCGGCGCTGGAGATCGACCTCACGGGGCAGGTTTGCGCCGACTCGATCGGGCACCGCATTTACTCGGGCATCGGCGGCCAGATGGATTTCATCCGTGGCGCGGCGCTGTCCGAGGGCGGCAAGGCGATCATCGCGTTGCCCTCCACGGCGCAGGGCGGCCAGGTCTCACGCATCGTCTCCACGCTCAAGCCGGGCGCGGGCGTGGTCACCACGCGCGGCCACGTGCAATACGTGGCCACCGAGTACGGCATCGTGGACCTGCACGGCCTGAACCTGCGCCAGCGCGCCGAAGCGCTCATCTCAATTGCCCACCCGGATTTCCGGGGCGAGCTCCGGCGCGAGGTGAACGCGCTGCGGCACTTCGATCTGGGCTGAATCAACCCTGCCGCCGGCGGGGCCGCCCCCGGGACTTCCGGCCTCCGCCAAAATGCTTTAAACTTAAATTATCTAGGTTGGAGCGATCATGAAAATCGTGTGCATCGGCGGCGGCCCTTCGGGCCTGTATTTCGCGCTCCTGATGAAGCAGCAGGACCCGGCGCACGACATCACCGTGGTCGAGCGCAACAAGCCGTATGACACGTTCGGCTGGGGCGTGGTGTTCTCGGACCAGACGCTGGGCAACCTGCAGCTGGCCGATCCGCAGACGGCCGGGGAAATCCTCGGCGCCTTCAACCACTGGGACGACATCGAGGTGAACATTCGCGGCCACAAGGTCCGCTCCGGCGGCCATGGCTTCTGCGGCATCGGGCGCAAGCGCCTGCTCAACATCCTGCAAAAGCGCTGCGAGGAACTGGGCGTGAAGCTGGTGTTCGAGACCGACGTGCAGGACGACGCGCAGTATCCGGAGGCCGACCTCATCATCGCCAGCGACGGCCTGAACAGCCGCATCCGCACCCGTTACGCTGCCACCTACCAGCCCGACATCGACGTGCGCAAGTGCCGCTTCGTGTGGCTGGGCACGCACAAGCTGTTCGAGGCGTTCACGTTCGCCTTCGAGGAAACACAGTGGGGCTGGTTCCAGGCGCATGCCTACCAGTTCGATGGCGACACGTCGACCTTCATCGTCGAGGCGCCGGAAGATGTATGGCTGAAGGCCGGGCTGGACAGGATGGAGAAGGAAGAGTCGATCGCCTTTTGCGAGAAGCTCTTTGCGAAATACCTCGGCGGCCACAAGCTGATGTCGAACGCTTCTCACCTGCGAGGCTCGGCGCAATGGATCAAGTTTCCGCGCGTGGTCTGCAAGACATGGGTGCATCACAACGGTAATGCGCCCGTGGTGCTGATGGGCGACGCAGCCCACACCGCGCATTTCTCCATCGGCTCGGGCACCAAGCTGGCGCTGGAGGATTCGATCGAACTCGCGCGTTGCATCGGTCGCTCCCCAACTCTTGAGCAGGCACTGAAGGACTACGAAGCCGTGCGCAGCATCGAAGTGCTGAAGATCCAGAACGCCGCGCGCAACTCGACCGAATGGTTCGAGAACGTCGCGCGGTATGCGCACCTGCCACCCGAGCAGTTCGCCTACTCACTGCTCACGCGCAGCCAACGCATCAGCCACGAGAACCTCCGCGTGCGCGACAAGGCCTATGTCGAGCAGTACGAGGACTGGATCGCCGAGCGGTCCGGCCTGCATCGCTCGCCATTGCAGCACCCCATACCGCCGATGTTCACGCCGTTCAAGGCGCGTGGCGTCACGCTCAAGAACCGCATCGTTGTCTCGCCGATGGCGCAGTACTCCTGCGTGGACGGCATGCCGGCCGACTATCACCTCGTTCACCTGGGCGCGCGCGCGATGGGCGGAGCCGGGATGGTCGTGGCCGAGATGACGTGCCCCACGCCCGATGCGCGCATCACGCCCGGCTGCCCGGGCCTATGGAGCGATGCGCAGCGCGACGCGTGGAAGCGCATCGTGGATTTCGTCCACTCGAACACCGACGCGAAGATCGCGATGCAGCTGGGCCACGCGGGCGCCAAGGGGTCGACGCGCGCACCGTGGGACGGCGAGGACCAACCGCTGCCCGAGGGCAACTGGCCTCTGATCTCGGCGTCGCCTCAGCAATACATCGATGGCGTAAGCGACTGGTCGCGCGCCATGACCAGCGCCGACATGGACCGCGTGCGCGACGACTTCGTGCGCAGCACGCGCCTGGCAGCAGAGGCCGGCTTCGACTGGCTGGAGTTGCATTGCGCACACGGCTACCTGCTCTCCAGCTTCATCTCGCCGCTCACCAACCAGCGCACCGACGAATACGGTGGCTCGCTGGAGAACCGCCTGCGCTATCCGCTGGAAGTCTTCAGGGCGATGCGGGCGGTGTGGCCCGAGCAGCTGCCCATGTCCGTGCGCATCTCGGCACATGACTGGGTGGAAGGCGGCATCACTCCGGACGACGCTGTGGCGATCGGCAAGGCATTCAAGGCGGCAGGGGCGGACATGATCGACTGCTCCTCCGGGCAGGTGAGCAAGCAGCAGCAGCCGGTGTACGGCCGCATGTACCAGACGCCTTTTGCCGACCGCATCCGCAATGAGGCCGGCATCCCGACCATCGCCGTGGGCGCCATCTCCGAGGCGGACCACGTCAACAGCATCATCGCCGCCGGCCGCGCCGATCTTTGCGCCATCGCGCGGCCGCACCTGGCCAACCCGTCCTGGGCGCTGCTGGAGGCCGCCAAGATCGGCTACATGGACTTGCAGTGGCCCAAGCAGTACAGGGCGGCCAAGACCCAGCTGGAACGTAACCTGGAGCGCGAGAAGGCGATGGCCGCCGCGCCGACTCAAGAGGAAAAACTATGAATGAAGATGCTCGCGTGGACCCGGCGCTTGCCGCCGGCAACCGCAAATCGCTGGCGGGCTACCGCGCCACGCACTTTCTGTGGGAGGTGAAGGATGCCGTCGCCACCATCACGCTCAACCGGCCCGAGCGCAAGAACCCGCTGACCTTCGAGTCGTACGCGGAGCTGCGCGACCTTTTCGGTCAGCTGAAATACGCCACCGACGTACACGCGGTGGTGGTCGTCGGCGCTGGCGACAACTTCTGCTCGGGCGGTGACGTGCACGAGATCATCGGCCCGCTGGTGCGGCTGGAGGCGCCGGAGCTGCTGATGTTCACGCGCATGACCGGCGACCTCGTCAAGGCCATGCGCGCCTGCCCGCAGCCGATCGTCGCGGCTGTGGACGGCGTGTGCGCCGGGGCAGGGGCCATCGTTGCGATGTCGTCCGACATGCGGCTGGGCACGGCGCGCAGCAAGACGGCCTTCCTGTTCAACCGCGTGGGATTGGCCGGCTGCGACATGGGCGCCTGTGCGATCCTGCCGCGCATCATCGGCCAGGGTCGGGCCAGCGAGTTGCTCTACACCGGGCGTTCGCTCGGCGGCGAGGAGGGCGAGCGCTGGGGGTTTTTCAACCGGCTCTGCGCGCCCGAAGCGTTGTTGTCCGATGCGCAGAAGCTGGCGCTGGAACTCGCGCAAGGCCCGAGCTTCGCCAACGGCATCACCAAGACCATGCTGCACCAGGAATGGGCGATGACCATCGAGCAGGCCATCGAGGCCGAAGCGCAAGCCCAGGCGATCTGCATGATGACTGAGGATTTCTCCCGCGCGTACCACGCGTTCGTCGCGAAACAAAAGCCCCGTTTCGAAGGCAACTGAAAGCCGACCATGAGCGATGCCCGATACCTGGACTGGCCCTTCTTCGAAGAACGGCACCGTGTGCTGGCGCGCCAGCTCGAAGACTGGGCGGCAGTGCACGTGCCGCATGCGCACGGCGAGGACGTCGACGCCGAATGCCGTTCGCTCGTTCGCTCCCTGGGCGCGGGCGGATGGCTCAAGAACGCCGTCGGGGGCAAGCCGCACGGCGCTTCGGATGCGATCGACACGCGCGCCATCTGCCTCATCCGCGAAACCCTGGCGCGGCACAGCGGCCTGGCGGACTTCGCATTTGCGATGCAGGGCCTCGGTTCCGGTGCGATCAGCCTGCAGGGCACGCCCGAACAAAGGGAGAAGTACCTTGCTCGCGTGGTGCGGGGCGAGGCTATCGCCGCGTTCGCGCTGTCGGAGCCGCAGGCGGGATCGGATGTGGCGGCGCTGCAATGCAATGCCCATGTCGAGGGCGGGCACGCCGTCCTGAACGGCGAAAAAACGTGGATCTCCAATGGTGGCATCGCCGACTTCTACGTCGTGTTCTGCCGCACTGGCGAGGCGCCTGGCGCACGCGGCATCTCGGCCTTCATCGTCGACGCCGGCACGCCGGGCTTCGAGATCGCCGAACGCATCGACGTGATCGCGCCGCACCCGCTGGCCCGCCTGCGCTTTACCGATTGCCGCGTTCCACTCTCGCAGCGCGTGGGGGAGGCGGGAGAGGGCTTCAAGGTGGCGATGCGTACGCTGGACGTGTTCCGAACCTCGGTGGCGGCGGCGGCGCTCGGCTTCGCGCGCCGCGCGCTGGACGAGGCGCTGCAGCGGGCCACCAGCCGCCGGATGTTCAACCAGCTGCTGTCGGACTTCCAGCTCACGCAGGCCAAACTGGCGCAGATGGCGACCACTGTCGACAGCTCCGCGCTGCTGGTGTACCGCGCTGCCTGGCAACGCGACCAGGGCCGCAACGTGACGAAGGAGGCTGCCATGGCGAAGCTCACGGCCACCGAAGGCGCCCAGCAGGTGATCGATGCCGCCGTCCAGATGTTCGGCGGGCAGGGCGTCGTCAGCGGCGAGACGGTCGAGCGCCTCTACCGCGAAATCCGTTCGCTGCGGATCTACGAGGGCGCCACCGAAGTGCAGCAGCTCATCATCGCGCGCGAACTACTGAAGGACGTGAAATGACCGCCATTCTTCCGGCCGGCTGGCCGAGACCCAAGGGCTATGCCAATGGCGTCGTCGCAAAAGGCCAGATGCTCTTCATCGCCGGCATGATCGGATGGGACGCGCAAGGCGTGTTCCACACCGACGACTTCGCCGGGCAGGCGAGGCAGGCGCTGGCGAATGTTGCCGACGTTCTGCGCGAGGCGGGCGGCGCGCCGCAGCACATCGCCAGGATGACCTGGTATGTGACCGACAAGCAGGAATACCTGGCCGCGTCGCGGGAGATCGGCCAGGCGTTCCGCGAGGTCATCGGTTGTTACGACATCGCGATGACCGCGGTGGAGGTGAAGGGGCTGATGGAGGATCGTGCCAAGGTTGAAATCGAAGTGACCGCCGTGTTGCCGGGGTGATGGGACGCGGTGAGTAACACGTGACCCACGGTGGTTCCAGAATGCGCCCTAAGCCGGCCGCCACTTGTTCTCCGCTACCAGGCAGCCCGCGATGCGCCACGATTCATCGGGTTGCTGTTCCAGAAAAAACAGGGCCAACCAAGATTTACCCTGCTCATCGACGATCTCCGCGAGCTGCACGACTGCGTTTCCGTGCAGCTCCGGCTGCATGAAGCTGATCGAGGCCGGGTGCACGATCATGGGATAACCGCCACGCACCAAAGCCAGGAAATGCCCGGCGCTGCCGAAGGCCTCTCGCACGCCGGGCGTATTCGCTGCGAACGCGCGTTCAGCGTCGTCGTCGGCAAAGGCCTGGAGTTGCGTCTCGATGACTGCACGCACCTTTTTTGCCTCGGCCTCCGGCACGGGTTCCGCGCTCACCCGGGAAGCCGACACCGCAAGGGTGACGATGGCCGCGGCCAACAGGAAATGCAGCGAGAGCAGGCGCATGGGGCACCTCCTTGCCGGACAAATTGTCCTTGGAACGTCAGACCAGGGGACCGGTCGCTGAGTTCCCTGATCCGGCCTCCGCCAGGATCCATTCGCGGAACGACCGGACCAAGGGTGCCTGCGCGCGCGATTCGGGGTACACGAGGTAGTAGCCGCCGGTGCCCGACAGCGTGTGCGACGGCAGCACCAGCAGCTTGCCTGCTGCCACCTCCTCAGTGGCGAGGAACCGCGGCACCAGCGCCACCCCGAGGCCCGCCACAGCTGCCTGCGCGACCATGGAAAACTGCTCGAACCGGGGCCCGCGCAACGCGTCCACCTCGTCGATGCCCGCGGCCTTGAACCAGTCGGCCCAGAGCGTGGGCCGCGTGGCCTGCTGAAGCAGTGTGGCCCGCACCAGGTCGCGCGCCCCCGCAAGCCCGAACTTGCGCTTGTAGGCCGGGCTCACGACCGGTACGACGTCCTCGTCCATCAGGTGTTCGCAGATCGCGCCGGGCCAGTACGGCTCGCCGTGATGGATGGCCGCATCGAACGGTTCTTCCTGAAAATCGAAGGGAATCAGCCGGGCTGAGAGGTTGATCGATATCGCCGGGTGCTGCGCCGTGAAACCGCCCATGCGCGGAATGAGCCATCGCGTCCCGAATGTCGGCAGCACCGCGAGGTTCAGGCTGTCGCTGCCGGCGAAACTCATCGCCTGGTGGCTGGCCGTCGCCAGCGAGGCGAGCGATTGCCGCACCTCCGCCGCGTAGATGCGTCCCCCATCGGTCAGCACGATGCGCTGCCGCACCCGTTGGAACAGCGCCACGCCCAGGAACTGTTCGAGCTGGTGGATCTGCCGGGAGACGGCGCTCTGCGTCAGGTGCAGTTCCTCCGCGGCGCGCGAAATGCTGGCATGCCGGGCGGCTGCTTCAAAGGCCACCAGATTGGCCATGACGGGTAACAAGGTGCGGTGCAGCACGGGTGGGTTTCCTCAGGTTTACGCATGACCATAGCGCATCCGGGCCCCTGCATCCACTGTTGTTTGTTCCCGTAATGCGCATGGCTTCATTCCCGATTGTCATCAACCTCTTCCAAACTATCGCTATGCGCCCCGCGGCCGAACAGGCATAGTTCGCGCAGTCCTGGACTATCCTGTGGTGGTCGGGCAATTCAATTCCCGAGGAGACGATCATGAAAGCCAAAGCCACTTTCAACTGGGCCGACCCACTGCTGCTGGACCAGCAGATCACGGGCGATGAGCGCGCCGTGCGCGATGCAGCGCATGCCTATTGCCAGGAGAAACTGGCACCGCGGGTGCTCGAGGCCTTTCGCAACGAGAAGACCGACCCGGCCATTTTTCGCGAGATGGGCGAGCTGGGCCTGTTGGGCCCGACCATTCCCGAGGCCTACGGCGGCGCGGGACTGAACTACGTCTGCTACGGCCTCGTTGCACGCGAAGTCGAGCGTGTCGACTCCGGCTATCGCTCGATGATGAGCGTGCAGTCGTCGCTGGTGATGGTGCCGATCAACGAGTTCGGCAACGAGGCAACCAAACAGAAATACCTGCCCAAGCTGGCCACCGGCGAGTGGATCGGCTGCTTCGGCCTGACCGAGCCCAACCACGGCTCCGACCCCGGCAGCATGGTCACCCGTGCGAAGAAGGTCGACGGCGGCTACAAGCTGTCCGGCAGCAAGATGTGGATTACCAACAGCCCGATCGCCGATGTGTTTGTCGTGTGGGCCAAGGACGACGAAGGCGCGATCCGTGGCTTCGTGCTGGAGAAGGGCTGGAAGGGCCTTTCGGCTCCCGCGATCCACGGCAAGGTGGGCCTGCGCGCCTCCATCACCGGCGAGATCGTGATGGACGAGGTGTTCTGCCCCGAAGAGAACGCGTTCCCTGAAGTGCGCGGCCTGAAGGGCCCCTTCACCTGCCTGAACAGCGCGCGTTACGGCATCGCCTGGGGCGCGCTGGGCGCGGCCGAGGACTGCTGGTTCCGCGCCCGCCAGTACGTGCTGGACAGGAAGCAGTTCGGCAAGCCGCTGGCGGCCAACCAGTTGATCCAGAAGAAGCTGGCTGATATGCAGACCGAGATCACGCTGGGCCTGCAAGGGTGCCTGCGCCTGGGCCGTATGAAGGACGAGGGCACGGCGTCTGTCGAGATCACCTCCATCATGAAGCGCAACTCCTGCGGCAAGTCGCTGGACATCGCGCGCATGGCCCGCGACATGCTGGGCGGCAACGGTATCAGCGACGAGTTCGGCGTGGCGCGGCACCTGGTCAACCTGGAGGTGGTGAACACCTACGAGGGCACGCACGATGTGCACGCGCTGATTCTGGGCCGGGCGCAGACGGGGATTGCGGCGTTCTGAGCAGCGGCCGACTCCGCGGCCCCGGGAACTGACCCGGTTGGTACTAGGGTTATTGCTAGTGCGGGGCCGATCACAGGCGTGCTGTTATCTGCCCATGACACGCTCGGCCGCCAACGGGCGGATCCTGCTTATCGATGACCTGCGCTCCATCCATGAGGACTTTGCGCGCATCCTTGCCCGGCCCTCGGCCAACGGGGCGCTCGACGCCCTGGGCAGCGAACTGTTCGGCGGGCCAGCCGCCTCCACCGCCCCTGGCTTTGAGCTTGATTCGGCCTTCCAAGGCCAGGACGGGCTGATCAAGCTGGACGCCTCACTTGAGGAACACCGCCCCTATGCGGTGGCCTTCGTCGACATGCGCATGCCCCCGGGCTGGGACGGACTGGAGACGATCGAGCACTTGTGGGCGTCCGACCCCCAGCTGCAAGTCGTCGTATGCACGGCATACTCCGACTACCCATGGAACCAGTTAATCGAGCGATTGCACGCCACAGGCAACCTCCTCATCCTGAAGAAGCCGTTCGAGCCCGCCGAGGTCATGCAGATCGCACGCACGTTGGCCGCCAAATGGACGGCCGAGCGGCGCCTGGACGACCTGATTGCCACGTCCGCGACTCGGTCAGGCGCCGGCGCAAGCCCATGAGCGTCTCCCGCGTCCTGGCGCTGGCGTGGGCCATGTGCTGCACAGCCGGGTGGGCACAGGCGCCCGTGCGTATCGGCATGGTCGTCGAAATGACAGGCTCATACGCTGAATACGGCCCGGAAGCGATGCGCGGCGCGACACTGGCACTGGAAGAGATCAACCGCGCGGGCGGGGTGCTCGGGCTGCCGCTGGAGATCGTGACCGAGGACAACGAGAGCACGAACCCCGGCTCGGTGGTCGCGGTGTCCCACCTGCTGGCCAACCGCGACGTCAAGGCGATCATCACGACGCTGCACAGCTCGCAGGTGCACGCCATGATGCCCGCCATCGCGCAGGGCGGCGTGCCCACGCTGACCGGCGGCACGAGCCACGCGCTGACCCAGGCGAACAACCCATGGATTTTCCGCGTGCGCCCGCACGACGGCTATTCGGCCCGCGTCATCGCCGATTTCGGCGTGAACACGCTCAAGAAAAAGAAGTGGGCCATCGTGTATGCGGCAGAGAGCTTCGGCATCGACGCCAAGGACCGCCTGACCGTTGCACTCAAGTCGTTCGGCATCACGCCCGTCACCGTTCAGGGCGTCAACAGCCAGACGCAGAACTTCGCTCCTGTCTGCCCGGTGCTCAAGAAGGCCGAGGTGGATGTCGTGGCCACCTACCTGACCGCCATCGCGGCCGGGAACTTCGCCAGGCAGCTGCGCCAGTGCGGCCTCGACAGCCAGTTGATCGGCTCCACGTCGCTGTCGTCGCCACGCGCGAGGCGCATCGCGCTGGAGGCCCTCGACAACAGCTATTCCGTGCGGGACTACGTGGCTGACGCCAACGCTCAGGCGAGGCACTTCGCCCGCACGTACGCCGACAAGTGGGCAGGCGAAGCCGACCTGCGAGCGAGCTGGGTCTACGATGCCGTGCACCTGCTCGCGCTGGCCATCAACAACGCCGGCAGCGCTGCACCGGCGGCGATTCGCGAGGCGCTGCTAGCCGTCAGGAACCATCCGGGCGTGCTGGGCACGTACGCCTTCGATGCGAACGGCGATGGCATGCACGGCTACACCATCGTGAGGAACAGGGGTGAAGACACAGTCCTGATCAAGCGCGTGTCCTATTCGCCGAAATAACCTGTGCCCCGGTCCATTTCACGCCATCCGACGTCCAGCATCCTCGGCCGCATGGCTCTGGGCACCAAGTTGCTCGTGGCGCCGGCGGTGGGCATCGCCGTGCTGGTGATCGTCGCCGCGACGGCCTGGTGGGGCCTGGCGTGGCACCGTTCGACGATCAGCACGCTCAACGATGTGCGCTTCGCCCATTTGCAGCTGGCCATGGAGGCGAACGCATTCGTGCAGGAGGCCCAACTGCAGGTCCACCAGACGCTGTCCGCCTCGCAGAATGCAAGCGACGTCCTGGCCAGGCTGACCAAGGACGAATTGCTCGGCAAGTGGGGCTCGGCCGTTCCCCCGCTCGAGTTCCTCATCTCGCAGGAGGGGTTGGACCCCGCTGAGAAGGAAGCGATTGCAGCGACGATGGAATCCATGCGCAGGTACATCGGCATGGTCGACGATGCCTTGTTCGCCTCCAACGTCGACGACATGACCGCCAAGAGGCTGCAAAGCGCTTTCGGCGTGCTGTCCTTTCATCTCTCCAAGCTGGTGTCGGTCGAGCGCGAGCTGACAAGCCGGGCCTTCGAAGAGTCCCGGCAACAGTCCCAGCGGATGCTCCTCGGATTCCTGGGCCTGCTCGGGCTGTCGCTGGCGGCCGTGCTGGGCGCGACGCTGGTCGTCACGCGCCACGTGCGCTCAAGGGTCCAGGCCATCCACAGCGCGGCATTGCAGCTCTCGGAAGGCAACCTGGCGTGCCGCGCGGAAGTCTTGAGCGACGACGAGATTGGCCAGACCGCCCGCGCTTTCAATTTCCTGGTGGACGAGCTCGCCCGAACCATGTCGCAGCTGCAGACGGCGAACACGCGCCTGAGCGACGAGATGCTCGCCATCTTGAAGGCGTCGCAGACCCTGAGCTCCGAGACGGATCTGTCCAGGCTGAAGACGCGCGTCGTGGAGCTGCTCGCGGGCCTGACGGGTGCCACGCGCGTGCAGTTGATCTCGCACGACGCGGACGCAGGCGAATGGTTCCTCTCCCGGGAAGACGAGGCGGGCAGCGACCTGCTGCTGGCCGTGGATGCCGCAGCGAGGGCCGGTCTGGTTCCACTGTCCGCTTTCGCGTATGCGCAGCGATCCACTTCGCCACTTGTCGTGGACGACGCCAGGGCCGACGACCGGTTCATGACGGACGGCTATTTCGCAAGGATGGCGTGCTGTTCGTTGATGGTCATACCCATCCTCAACCACGGCGCGCCGCGTGCCGTGCTGATCGTTGAAAACAGCCTGAAACCCGGCGCTTTCACCTCCAGCCCGCTCGAGGTGGTCATGCTGATCGCCCGCCAACTGGCGATCTCGCTGGACAACGTGCACATCTACCAGGAGCTGGAGCGGCGCGTGCAGCAACGTACCGGCGAGCTGCGGCAGGCTCAGGCGGACCTTGTGGCGACGGCGCGCCGCGCCGGCATGGCCGAGATCGCCACGAACGTGCTGCACAACATCGGCAACGTGCTCAACAGCGTGACAGTCTCCGCGAACCTGGTCACGACAACCGTTCGTGACTCGAAGTCCGCAACGCTGTCCGACATCGTGGCGATATTGGACGAGAACGCCGCTGACCTGCCGGATTTCTTCGCCCGCGACTCGCGCGCAAAACTGGTACCACGCTACCTGGAGCTGCTCGCCAATACCTTGGAGGATGAGCAACGGCGCGTACTGGACGACCTGGCGCGCCTCACGGCGAGCGTTCAGCACATCACGGAAATCGTGGCGATGCAGCAGTCGTACGCAGGCGTGTCCGGCACGGTCGTCGAAACCGTCCGCATACAGGACCTGGTGGACGATGTGCTGCGCATGGACGACGATTCGCTGACGCGCAGCGACCTGACGGTGGTCAAGGACATCGCGGACATCCCCGAGCTTCCCCTGGACAAGCATCGCATGCTGCTCATCATGGTGAACCTGGTCAAGAACGCGAAGCAGGCGATGTGTCAGCAAGCCGGCCCTTCGCACGAGATCCAGCTGAAGGTCGATCTCGCCGAGGGGCCGAAGCTGCGCGTTCAGGTGAAGGATGAGGGCGACGGCATTGCGCCGGAGAATCTCACCCGTATCTTCGCCCACGGCTTCACGACCCGACGGGACGGTCACGGATTCGGGCTGCATAGCTGCGCATTGGCGGCGATGGAGATGGGCGGCAAGCTCACGGCCGAGAGCGAAGGGCCTGGCCGCGGGGCAACGTTCACGCTGGAAGTTCCGGTGGTGGCGGTTGGTTGAACGGATGCTTTTGGGGTGGTGGTGGGATCAGGGCGCACTAGGTAACCTGCGTCTTGAGGCTGGCGATCAGCTCAGGCAGGATCGACGGCATCTTGCGCGCGTTCCAGATCATGAACACCTCGGAACGGATTTGCGTCTCGGGGATCGGGCTGAAGCGCACGCCGGAGATGCCGCTGTCCGTCATCGATTTGGGGACCAGCGCGTAGCCGGTGCCGCGCGAGACCAGCGCCACGACGCTCAGCCAATGCCGCACCTCGTGCCGCACCGGCGGATCGAGCCCCAGCTGATTGCACAGGCTCATGACCCGCTCGTAGTAGTCCGGCGATACGCCGCGCGCGAAGATGACGAGCGGTTCGCGCACGAGTTGCGCCAGCGCCGCCGGGCGTGCGCGGGAGCCCCGCTTCGACGGCGTACACAGAACGAAGGGCTCGGACATGTAGAGCGACTTGCTCAGCTCGGACGGCATCCGGGTGGTGTGGACGAAGCCCAGGTCCAGCTGGCCGCGCGCAAACGCCTCGATCTGCTCGGCTGAATTGAGCTCCAGCAGTCCGGTCTGGACTTGCGGGTTGTCGGCCTGGAAGCGACTGAGCTGCTCGGGCAGGCCGCGAAACAGCATCGAGCCGACGAAGCCTATGCGCACCCGCGTCGTCACGCCGGCCGCCACGTCGCGTGCCTTGCGCGCGGCCTGCTCCGCCTCGGCCAGGAGCATCTGCGCCGAACGCCGGAACGATTCCCCCGCAGGTGTGAGTTTCACGCCGTGGCTGCTGCGCTCGAAGAGCTGCACGCCCAGCCCGCTTTCCAGCTGCTTGATATTGAAGCTCAGGGGCGGCTGGGTCATGTGCAGGCGCTTGGCCGCACGCCCGAAGTGCAGCTCGTCCGCCAGCACGACGAAGTAGCGTAATTGGCGCAGTTCCATGGCAATACAGGAATTGTATCGATTTAGCCAAAATCGATATTGGACATTGGGGCGCCGAGGTCGAACAATGCAAGCCAGAACCCAGGAGACTGCCATGAATGCTCGCTTGCCCTCCACGCTGACCGATTCGCTGTTGCCCCACCCGATCCCCGACCGTTCCGGGACCAACGCCTTCCTCGAAGACGTGGAGCTGCAGTCGCTGTTGCCGCTGTACCTGTCCGCTGACTTGCTGGAGCACCTGAAGCCGCATCTCGCCCGCCTGGGTGAACGCGCCGGCGGCGAACTCGACCAGCTGGCCTACGAGGCCGACCGGAACCCGCCGACGCTGCAGCACCGTTCGCGCGCCGGCCACGACGACCAGAAGATCCTGAAGCACCCGTCCTACGTCGCGCTCGAAAAAGTGGCGTTCAGCGAGTATGGGCTTGCCGCCATGTCGCATCGCGCCGGCGTGCTGGGCTGGCCGGCACCGATGCCGCCGGCGGCGAAATACGCGCTGTCCTTCCTGCTGGTGCAGGCGGAATTCGGCCTGTGCTGCCCGCTTTCGATGACGGATTCACTCACGCGGACGCTGCGAAAGTACGGCGACGCGGAACTGGTGCAGCGCTACCTCGCCGACCTCACATCGCAGGACCTCGATTCGCTGTTCCAGGGCTCGATGTTCATGACGGAGCAGGGCGCCGGCTCCGATGTGGCGGCGACCACGACCATGGCCATCCCGGATGAATCCGAACCCGGCCGCGCCTGGCGCCTGCACGGCGAAAAGTGGTTCTGCTCGAACCCCGATGCGGACCTGGGCATGATCCTCGCGCGCACGCAGGGTGCGCCCGAAGGCATGAAGGGCGTGTCGCTGTTCCTGCTGCCCAAGATGCTGCCCGATGGCACGCGCAACAACTACCGGATCATCCGCCTGAAGGACAAGATGGGCTCGCGCTCCATGGCGAGCGGAGAGATCCGCTTCGAAGGCGCGAAGGCCTGGCTGGTGGGTGAACTCGGCCGCGGCTTCGCGCAGATGGCCGACATGGTCAACAGTTCGCGGCTGTCCAACGGCATGCGCTCGGCCGGCATGATGCGGCGGGCCATCGCGGAGGCGCTGTACTTCAGCCGCCGTCGCGAGGCGTTCGGCCGCCACCTGGTGGACATGCCGCTGATGCAGCGCCAGCTCGCCAAGATCATGCTGCCGGCGGAGCAGGCACGCACGATGATGTTCCAGACGGCCGAGGCACTGCGCCGCTCGGACGCGGGCGAAGACGGCATGTACGCGCTGACGCGGCTGCTCACGCCGCTGATCAAGTTCCGCGCATGCCGCGACGCGCGCAAGGCTGCGGGCGATGCGATGGAAGTGCGTGGCGGTTGCGGCTACATCGAGGACTGGGGCGACCCGCGTATCGTGCGCGACGCGCACCTCGGCTCGATCTGGGAGGGCACGAGCAACATCGTCGCCCTCGACGTGATCCGCGCGATTCGCCGCGAAGGCTCGCTGCCCGTGTGGCGCAGGCACGTGGCGCAGCTGCTCGATGCAACATCGTGGCATCCCAACGTGCGGCGCCAGCTGGATCGCCTCGTCGGCGAGGTGGAGTCGCTCGCGCAGGCCGCGGCGGAGAAGGGCCGCGACGCCATCGCCCGCCAGGCCGCCACCGCGCTGTACCGCCTCACGGCCGCCATCGCGATGGGGTGGGAGTCGGCGCAAACCGGTTCGATGCGCCGCATGATGCTCGCACAGCTGACCCTGCGCCACGCGCTGCTGCCGCAAGACCCGCTGCGGCAGGACGACACACTGGATCTCACCGCATTGTTCGCCGCCGACTTCGAGCGCGGCGACGTTTCCCAATTCAACGTGGTCGGCACCGCCGCCTGAAAGGGCACCGATGAACTCCATCTCTCGCCGCACTTTCGCCGCGTTCGTCGGCGCCACCATGCTCGGCCTGGCCCACGCCCAGGCCCCGTTCCCCAGCAAGCCCGTGTCGCTGGTGGTTCCCTACGCACCGGGCGGCCCCACGGACGCGATGGCTCGGATACTGGGCAATGCGCTGAAGCCGGCGCTGGGCGACAGGCAGCCCGTGCTCGTGGAAAACAAGGCGGGTGCCGGCGCGAACATCGGCGCCGAATTCGTGGCGCGCGCGGAACCCGACGGGCACACCATCATGTTCGGCACATCGGCGCCGCTCGCCATCAACGTGAGCCTGTACAGCAAAATCGGTTATGACCCGGTCCGCAGCTTCACGCCGATCATCTACTTGGGGTATTTGCCGAACGTTCTCGTCGTGCACCCGTCCGTGCCGGCGAAGAATGTCCAGGAGCTGATCGCCTATGGCAAGTCCCATCCAGGGAAGCTGAGCTATGCCTCGTCCGGCAGCGGCGCATCGTCACACCTCGCGGGCGTGCTGTTCAACCTGCGGGCCGGGACCGACTTCCAGCACATTCCCTACAAGGGCACCGGCCCCGCGCTCAACGACCTGCTAGGCGGGCAGGTGACGATGTCGTTCACCGACGTGATGACGGCACTGCCGCACATCAAGACGGGCAAGCTGAAGGTGCTGGGCGTGACGACTGCCGCGCGTTCGCGCAGCCTTCCGGATGTGCCGACCATGATGGAGCAGGGCGTGGCCGACTATGACGTGAGCGTGTTCTTCGCCATGGTCGGGCCCGCGGGCATGCCGGCCGAGGTCGTGCAGCGTTTGAACTCCGCTTTCGTCACCGTGCTGCAGCAACCGGACGTGCGCCAGCGCCTGGAGGCGCAGGGCCTCGAGTTGTCGCGAGAGCAGAAGCCAGAGCAGCTCGGCGCGTTCATCCAGTCCGAGGTGAAGAAGTGGCGCGAAGTCGTGCGTGTTTCCGGCGCGCGGGCGGACTGAGCGATGGCAGAACCTGTCAACGGCGCCCTGCACGGGCTGCGCGTGATCGACCTGTCGCGCGTGCTAGGCGGGCCCTATTGCGGGCAGATCCTGGCCGACCACGGCGCCGACGTGTTGAAGATCGAGCCGCCCCAGGGCGATGAAACGCGCACCTGGGGCCCGCCGTTCGAGAACGGTGTCGCGTCCTACTACATGGGGCTGAACCGCAACAAGCGCGGCATGCGGCTTGACTTGAACAGCGAGGCCGGCCGGCAACAGCTGCTCGCGCTGCTCCAAGGCGCCGACGTGCTGATCGAGAACTTCAAGACCGGCACGATGGAACGCTGGGGCCTGGGTTACGACACGCTCGCGAAGGATTTTCCCCGGCTCGTGCACTGCCGCGTGAGCGGGTACGGCGCCGACGGGCCGCTGGGCGGTTTGCCGGGCTACGACGCGGCCGTGCAGGCGCTGACCGGCATCATGAGCGTCAACGGTGAGGCAGGCGGCGGGCCGCTGCGTGTGGGCGTCCCGGTGGTGGACATGGTGACGGGGCTCAATGCCGCGATCGGCATCCTGATGGCGCTGCATGAGCGCGAGCGCAGCGGCAAGGGTCAGTTCGTCGAGGCGGCGTTGTTCGACTGCGGCCTGTCGCTGCTGCATCCGCACGCGGCCAACCTGTTCGGCGGTGGCAAGACGCCGGGCCGCACCGGCAACGCGCACCCCAACATCTATCCGTACGACGCGTTCGACACGAAAACGACGCCGGTCTTCCTGGCCGTGGGCAATGACCGGCAGTTCCGCCAGTTGTGCGAGGTGCTCGGCGCGCCCGCGCTGGCTGCGCGCGCGGAGTTCGCGACGGCCGGCGACCGCTCGGTGAACCGTGCGCAGTTGAGGGCCGAACTGCTGCAGCTGCTGGCCGGCGTGGACGGCGAAGCGATCGTGGAGCCGCTGTCCGCCGCGGGCGTGCCGTGTGCGCCGATCCTCACGGTGCCGCAGGCGCTTGCGCTGCCGCATACGCAATACCGCGAGATGACCGTGAGCCTGCCGGGCTACCGCGGCATCGCCTCGCCCATCAAGTTGGGCCGCACGCCTGCAACTTACCGCTTGCCCCCACCCTGACCGGGCGGGTGGCGAGTCAGGCCGGCAGCGGCTCGCGCCGGAAGTACTGGAATGCCAGCGCGGCAGTCACCAGCCCGATCCCGATGACATCCCCGGTGACGGTCGGGTACACGAGCGCGAAGCCCGCGACGACGAACATCGCGCGTTCTATCAAAGTCGTCTTCTTGAAGGCCCAGCCCTGGAACCCTGCCGCCAATGCCGCCACGCCGAGCGCCGCGGTGAAGGTCACTTCCGCGATGGACCACCAGTTCGCCGTGGCCAGCGCCTTGGTCGAGCCCATGAGCAGCAGGCCCAGCCCGCTCGGGTCGAGCACGAACATGAAGGGCACGAGGAACGCGGGGACGGTGTACTTCCAGCACTGCATCGTCGTCTTGTACGGATCGCCCCCGGTGATCGCGGCCGCCGCGAAAGGCGACAGGGCAGTGGGCGGAGACACCTCGGACAGCACCGCGTAATAGAAGATGAACATGTGCGCGGCAAAGTCCGGCACGCCCAGCTTGATCAGCGCAGGTGCGGCAATCACGGCGCAGATGATGTAGGACGCCGTCACGGGCACCGCGAGGCCGACGATCCACACCACCAGCGATGTGTACACGGCCGTCATCAGCAGCGAGCCGCCGGCCAGGTCGATCACGATCGAGCTGAACTTCAGGCCCAGGCCCGTGAGCGTCACCACGCCGACGATGATGCCCGCGCCCGCGCAGGTGGCGGCGACGTTCAGCACGCCGATGGTGCCGCCTTCCAGCGCCTTCACCAGGTTCGATTCCCACAGTTGCTTGAAGATGGGCCCGCGGCCGCGGAACACGTCGTAGGGAATCAGGGCGCATTCGGGCCGGAGGAAGCTCGTCACGCCCGACACAATCGTGGCCCAGAAGACCGACAGCACCGGCGAGAAGCCCCACATCATGAAGAACACGATGGAGACCAGCGACAGGAAGTGGAACCAGTAGCGGCGCGTCAGGTGCCAGAGCGAATCCACTTTCTCGAACACTGCCTCGTGCATGCCGTACTTGCGCGCGTCGATCTCCACCATCAAGAAAAGCGCGAGGTAGAACAGCAGTGTGGGGATCACCGCCATCAACAGCACGTCGAGGTACGAGATCTTGAGGAACTCGGCGATCAGGAAGGCGGCTGCGCCCAGCACCGGCGGAGAGATGATGGCGCCCAGGCCGCCGGCCGCGAGCAGGCCGCCCGCGGCGTTGCGCTCGTAGCCCACCTTGGAGAGCATCGGCCACGCCACCGAGCCCAGCGTCACGGTGGTGGCGACGCCCGAGCCCGACGGGCCGCCCAGCAGGAACGAGGCGAGTACCACGGTGCGCCCGGCGCCGGTGGGCTTGCCGCCCATCGCCGAGAACGAGAAGTCGATGTAGAACTTGCCCGCGCCGGAGTACTGCAGGAACGCGCCGAAGATCGTGAAGAGGATGATCAGCGACGAGGACACGTCCACCGCGACCCCGAAGATGCCCTCCAGCGTCATGTACAGGTGCCCCACCAACCGGCCCACCTCGTAGCCCTTGTGCGTCCACGGGCTGGGCAGGTAGGCGCCGAAGAGCGCATACAGGACGAACGCGCCCGTCACGGCCGGCATGATCCAGCCCGCAGTGCGCCGCATGCCTTCCATCACCAGCACCACCAGCGCAACGCCGAAGAAGATGTCCCAGCCGTTCGGCGTGGTGTTGCGGTCCATGAGGTCGTCGCCGCCATAGATCATGTAGCCGACGGAGGCGATCGCCAGCCCCGCCGCCAGCACGTCCCACCACATGATGCGGTCGCGGTAGCGCTTGAGCACGGGAAATAGCAGGAACGTGAGGAGCAGCACAGCGCCCACGTGCACGGGCCGCAGCAGCTGGGCAGGCACGATTCCGTAGGCCGTGTACAGGTGATAGATTGACACGCCGACGGCCAGCACCGTTACCAGGGCAGCCCGCCAACCCCGCAAATGGTTGGCCGCGCCTTCCTCTTCCTCGATGAACTCCTGGGCCTTCTTCAGGGCCTCGTCGCTGACGATGGCCGCGTCGCCGGCCACGGCAGCGCTTGGTTCGGTCATACGGTCAGTTCAGCTTGATGCCTTTTTCGGTGAAATACTTCGCGGCGCCCGGGTGGTAGGGGATGGGCGTGGCCGAGGCCTTCTGGGTCTCCAGCTTGAAGTTCTCGGCCTCCTTGTGCACCGCGACCAGGTCGGCCTTGTGGTCGAACACGGCCTTGACGATGTTGTACGCGGTCTTGTCGTCCATCTTCTCGTGCGCCACCAGCAGGTTCATCACCGTGGCCTGCTTGTTGTCGGTGTCCATGCCCTTGTAGACCGACTTCGGGATCGTGTCCTCGACATAGAGCTGGCCGTATTTCTGGTTCATCTTCGCGACGACTTCCGAGTGGTCGATCATCCTGATCTTGGTGCCGGGGGTGTTGGCCAGGTCCGTCACCGACGCCGTCGGCAGGCCGCCCACCCAGAAGAAGGCGTCGATCTTGTTGTCCTTCATCGCGTTGACCGATTCGGCCACGCCCAGGCGCTCGCGCTTGACGTCCTTGTCCTTGTCGATCCCGGCGGCCTCGAGGATGCGGAAGGCCATCACCTCGGTCGCGCTGCCGGGCGACCCCGTGGAGATGTGCTTGCCCTTCAGATCGGACAGCTTGTTGACGCCCCGGCCTTCCACAGAAACGATGTGCATGCGGTTGGGGTAGAGGATCATCAACGTGCGCAGCGGCACCTTGTTGCCCTTGAACTTGTCGTCACCCTTGAGCGCGTCCAGGCCTGCATCCGCCATCGTGAAGCCGATGTAGGGCTTCTCGGTGCCGATCAGCTTGAGGTTGTCGACGGAGCCGCCCGTGACCTCTGCCGTGGCCTGCATGCCCGGCACGTACTTGGACAGCACCGCGGCCAGGCCCCCGCCCATCGGGTAATACACCCCGCCGGTGCCGCCCGTGCCGATCGAGATGTTCTGTGCGAAGGTGAAGGTCGAAAACACCAGGGCCGAAAGCGCAACTGCAATGCGCACCAATACACCGGTCATAAGCTTGTCTCCATGTTGTGTGCAAAAGCCGCGCGAAGACGCGGCCGTGGCGCACAGATGCTAGGCGAGCCGTTGACGCAGTGTCAATGCGATGAAACGCTTGGAGCTTTCGTACTCTGCACGCCTTGCGGATGGAAGGTCCGCGGGATGCCGGCCGCGGCAACGCCGCTGCGCATCGGCTCCTCGGGCAGTGCCTCGCGCAGCAACGCGCGCGCGGCGAGCAAGGCCGGCAGCTCGATGCCGGTGCGGTGGCCCATGCTCTCCAGCATGAAGACCAGGTCCTCGGTGACGATGTTGCCCGAGGCTCCGGGCGCGAACGGGCAGCCGCCCAGGCCCGCGAGGCAGCTGTCGAATTCGCGGATGCCTTCTTCCAGGCCGGCCAGCGCATTGGCCAGCCCCAGGCCCATGGTGTCGTGCAGGTGCAGCTTGGTCAGGCGGCTGCCGATGGCGTCCTGCACCTCGCGCACCGTGTCATGCACGAGCGCCGGATGCGCGTAGCCGACCGTGTCGGCCAGCGCGATGCGGTCCACGCCCGTGGCTGCCAGCGCGGCGGCGACCTGGGCCACGCGCTGCCGGGGCACGTCGCCTTCCATCGAGCAGCCGAAGGCGGTGGCGGCGGCCGCGTCGATGCGCATCGGGCGCTCCTGCGCGCGCACCCAGTCGACGATGCTGCGCACCATCTCCACCTGGTCATCGGTGCCCTTGCCGACGTTGGCGTGGCTGTGGGTGTCGCTCACCGAGATGGGGATGGACACCACATGGGCGCCGGCCTCGTGCGCGGCGATGACGCCGCGCAGGTTGCAGGCCAGGGCGCAGACCGTGAGGCCGTCGATGCCCACCGCGGCGCGCACCACGTCGCCCGTGTCGGCCATCTGCGGGATCATCCGCGCAGAGACGAAGCTGCCGACTTCGATCTCCTTCAGGCCCGCGGCTGCCAGCTGGCGGATCCAGCGCAGCTTGACGTCGGTGGCCATGCGGCCCTGGGCCATCTGCAGGCCATCGCGCGGGCCGACTTCGCAGATCGTGACAGGCGTTGCCATCGTCATTCGACCTTGATGCCGGCGCTGGCGATGACCTCGCGCGACTTCTGGATGTCGGCGCGAATGATGCTGGCGAACTCCTCGGGCGAGACCGGCGCGGCTTCGAATCCCTGCGCCAGAAAGGCGGTCTTCACATCGGGGCGTTGCAGGATCTTGTTGATGTCGGCGTTCAGGCGCGCGACGATGGGCGCCGGGATGCCCGCGGGGCCCATCACGCCATAGAAGCTCATGGCGTTGAAGTCCTTGTAGCCGAACTCGGCCACGGCGGGGACGTTGGGCAGGCTGCCGTTGCGCTTGCTCGATGTAACCGCCAGTGCGCGAATCTTTCCCGACTGGATGAGCGTGGCCGCCGACGAGATGGACGAGCCGGCGAATTTAAGGTGGCCTCCCATCAGGTCGGCCAGCGCGGGGGTCGAGCCCTTGTAGGGGACATGCTGCATCTTGCAGCCGGCCGTCAGTTGCAGCAGCTCCATGGCGATGTGCACGCTGCCGCCGGTGCCCGACGTGCCGTACGTGAGCATGCCCGGCTCGGCCTTGGCTGCCTTGATCAGGTCGGCCAGCGTCTTGAACGGTGAGTTGTCGTTGACGATGATGACCAGCGGGGTGGTAGCGGCCAGTGCGATGGGCGTCAGGTCCTTGATGGGGTCGTACGCCACCTTCATCAGCAGCGGGATCAACGACACGTTGTCCGACTGCGCGATCACCAGTTCGTAACCCTCAGGCTTGGCCCGTGCGGCTTCGGCCAGGCCCAGGGCGGTGCCGGCGCCGGGGCGGTTGTCCGGCACCACCGACCAGCCGTTCATCTCGGCGAGTTTCGTGCTGATCTGGCGCCCGGTGAAGTCGGTGCCGCCACCGGGCGTCGAAGGGATGATCATGCGAATGGGTTTGGAGGGCCACGCCTGCGCCCAGGCGGGGGCCGATGCCAGTGTGCCGCCGGCCAGCCCGGCCAGCGTCATCAGGTTGAATTCGCGTCGCTTCATGGAGTCTCCTTGGGTCATGTGTATTGGTTCCCGGCGTCGGCCCGGTCAGGCCGCGACCACGCCCTGCGCCACCAGGTCGGCGATGCGCTCGGAGGTCACGCCCAGTCCACGCAGGATGGCGTGCGTCTGCGCGCCCACCGGTTGCGGGTCGAGCCGCTTGCCGACCTTCTGCCCGTCGAATTCGATGGGCAATGCGGCCGTCGCGACCTGTTGTCCGTCGGGCATGGTGGCGGGGATGAGGGCGCCGCCCTGATTGAGGTGCGGGTCGTCCAGCAGATCGTGCGGCTGGCGGATCGGGCCGTACGACAGGCCCGAGGCTTCGAGCGCGGCGCACAGCTCGGCGGTCTTCCACGCCTTGAGGATTTCGGCCACGGCGGGCACGAGCCAGGGCCGCGCCGCCTCGCGGTCGACCGCGGTGCGCAGCCGCTGGTCCTCGGCCCAGCCGGCGGGAAGGAAGTCGCGGCAAAAGACTTGCCAGTTGGCGTCACTCACCACGGCCACGAACACGCGGCCGTCCTGCGTGTCGAAGATGTCGTACACGCCCCAAGGTGGCGTGCGGTGGTCGCCCATGGGCGTGGGGGCCTTGCCGGTCAACTGGTACTGCGCGATGAACTGGGAAACCAGCAGCAGGTTGTTCTCGAACAAGCCGGCGCGCACATGGCAGCCGCGGCCGGTGCGCTGGCGGTCGTTGAGCGCGGCCAGCGCACCGACGACCCCGAAGGTGCCGCCGAGGATGTCATTGACCGACGGCGCCACGCGCTGGGGCGCCCCGCTGCGTCCGTTGATGTGGGCCATGCCGCCCATCATCTGCACCACCTCGTCGAGCGCGGTACGCTCCTTGTAGGGACCGGAGAGGAAGCCCTTGAGCGACACGTAGATCAGCCCGGGGTTGCTGGCCGACAGGGTGGCGTAGTCCAGGCCGTATTGCGCCAGGCTGTCGTCTCGGAAGTTCTCCACCACCATGTCGCAGCCCTGCGCGAGCTGGCGCACCAGGGCCTGGCCTTCGGGCGACTTGAGGTTGACGGCCAGGCTTTGCTTGTTGCGGCTGAATACTGGGAAGTAGCCGATGCCCGAGCCCTTGAGGCGGCGGGTGCGGTCGCCGTCGATCGGCTCGACCTTGATGACTTCGGCACCGAGGTCGGCCAGGATGAGGCCGCCTGCCGGCCCCATGATCATGTGCGAGAGCTCCAGCACCTTGATACCCCGCAGGGGCAGGGAATCGTCGGGAAGGAAGGAAGGCGGGGATTCGGCGGTCATTGACCGAATCATGCCTATTCGGGCCCGATCCAAAAAGTGATGGTTCGGCACCGCCACGCTCTCGTTCCGAGAAACCCCGGTGGAAACCCGGGGCCGGCGGGCTCTAGGCGGTCGCGCTGGCGCGTAGATGCACGACGAAGGCTTGTGCGGCGACGGGCAGGGCGTCGAAGTCGCGCACGGCGATGAAGCTGCGCGGTTGCGCCCAGGCGTCCGACAGCGGCACGAACCGCACGTCCAACGTACGCTCCATGCCCGGCTTGAGGTACAGCGGCGCCACGCCGACGCCCAGGCCCCGCATTACGAGCGTGCAGATCGTCTCGAACGAGCTGACCCTTGCGCGCACGGTGCGCGAGGTGCGGGCTTGCCGCGCCGCATCGTCGAACACCTGTGCAATGCCGCTGCCGCGGCTGAGCTCGATGAGGGTGTCTCCCAGCAGCTGGGCGTAGGCGACCTGCGTTGCATCGGCGAGCGCGTGGCCCGAAGGGAGCACGGCCGCCAGCGCATACCGGCGGTACGGAAACACCTGCAGGCCTTCGTGGCTCGCGAATTCCGACGCCACGCCCACGTCGGCCAGACCCTCGCGCACGCTGCGGTAGATGGCGGGCGTCGTGCGCTCCTCCACGTCGATTTCGATCTGCGGCCGCTCGGCGCGGAAACGCACGATGTCGGCGGGCAGCTCACCGGAAAGCGATGTGACGCTGGCCAGCACCTTGATCAATCCGCGCACGCCGTCGACGTAACCGGCCATCTCGCGCTGCATGCGGTCCATGCCTTGCAGCAAGATGCGTGCGTGGCGTGCCAGTGCTTGCCCGGCCGGCGTTGGGTGCACCCCTTTGACGCTGCGGTCCAGAAGGGGCACGCGTAGCTCCGCCTCCATCTCGGAGATGCGCTTGCTGACCGCGGAGGGCACGATGCTTTCGCGGGCGGCCGCGCGGGCGATGCTGCCTTCTTCCAGTGTGGCCAGAAAGAGGCGGATGGAAACGGGGTCGATGTCGCGCAGGGCGGGCTCCTTCACATGCCGTAGGCGTAGGGCGCGAAGCCGCGCTGATTCTCGTCGATTTGCAAGGTGCGGCCCAGCGGCGGGAAGGCGCGCTGCGCGCAGTCCGCGCGGTCGCAGACCTTGCAGCCCGCCCCGATCAAGGTGGCCGCGCCCGGATCGATCAGGTTCACGCCCTTGGCGTAAACCAGCCGGTCCGCGTAGCGCGCGTCGCAGCCCAGGGCGACCGCGAAGATGCGCTTGGGTGTGCCGTAACCGCCGCGGCGATGCTCCACCGTCCGGGCGATCCACAGGTAGGTGCGGCCGTCGGGCATGCGTGAGAGCTGGGTGAGGATCGTTCCCGGATGCGAGAAGGCTTCATACACGTTCCATAGCGGGCAGGTGCCCCCATGGCGCGAGAAGTGGAAGTCGGCCGTGGACTGCCGCTTGGACACGTTGCCCGCGCGATCCACCCGCACGAAGAAGAAGGGGATGCCACGCCCCGGCGCGTGCCGCATCGTCGATAGCCTGTGGCCGATCGTCTCGAAGCCGACGCCGAAGCGGTCGCTGAGCAGCTCGATGTCGTAGCGCAGGGCCTCGGCCGTCTCCTGGAACAGCCGGTGCGGCAGCACGAGCGCGCCGGCGAAGTGGTTGGCAAACCCCAGCCGCGCAAGGCTGCGGGCCTGCGATGTGGTGAACGATTCGGCGGTGGTGAACGAGTCGATCAGGCTTCCCACCTCCAGGAATGCGAGCTGAACGCCGAGCTGGAAGGCCTGTTGGCCCGGGTCCATGTCGGGCGCAAGGGACATCGTGCCGCTGGCCGCGTCATAGCTGCGCAGGGCCTGATCCGGCGTGCGGTTGGCTGCGTCGAGCCGGACACGGACACCGTGGCGCTGCAGCAGGCGTTCCTGCAGGAGCGAGCGCAGCTCCTGCGCGCCCACGGCGGTCGCCTGCGTCGCGCCGGCCACTTCCTCGTAAAGCGCCTCGGCCCGCTCGTCCAGTACCGCCATGTTGTGGTGGCGCGCGTAGAAGAATTCGCGCACTTCTTCATATGGTTGCAGGGGAGGAGTCGGGCCGGCGCTCGGTCGGTCGCCGTCGGCGCCGGCGACGATCGAGGACAGGCGCTCCTCGACAGCGCGTGCCCGCGTGTGCATGTGCAGCAGCGCCTTGGCGACCGCCGGCAATTGCGAAGCGACCACCTTGGCTTCGGCCAGCGGGACGCCACCGGCCTCGGACCGGTCCGCGAACACGGCCTGCAGCTCACTCAGGCGGCGGGCGTTCTCATCGTCCGAGAACATCTGCAAGTCGATGCCGTGGGCAGCCTGAAGCCTGAGCAGTACGGCCACCGTGAGCGGACGCTGGTCGTTTTCGATCTGGTTGAGATAGCTGGGCGAAATCTTGAGCGAAGCCGCTAGCGCGGCCTGCGTAAGGCCCTGCTGCTCGCGCAGCGCCTTGACCCGGACCCCCATATAAGCTTTGCTCATCTTCGCAAACCTCGCAAATTTACAGGGCAATTTGCCATCGTATTGGCATTTTAGCGTTGTGGCGAAACACAAATTTTGCGAAGATTGCAAGGTTATCACCCTACAAGACAAGCCATGAGTAATACCCCGGACCTGGACCTCTGGAAAAAGGCGGCCGCCAAGTCTGCCCCCGGTGGCGACGTCGGCGCGCTGAATTGGGTCACCCCGGATGGCATCACCGTCAAGCCGCTCTATACGGCAAGCGACCTGCAGGGCCTGCCCTACACGGACACTCTGCCGGGGTTCGAGCCTTATGTGCGGGGGCCGCAAGCGACCATGTATGCGGCGCGGCCGTGGACCATTCGTCAATACGCGGGTTTTTCCACCGCCGAGGAATCGAACGCCTTCTATCGAAAAGGCCTCGCGGGCGGCGGGCAGGGCGTGTCGGTCGCATTCGACCTGGCGACACACCGCGGCTACGACAGCGACCATCCGCGTGTGACCGGCGACGTCGGCAAGGCGGGCGTGGCGATCGATTCGGTCGAGGACATGAAGATCCTGTTCGACAGCATCCCGCTGGACAAGGTATCCGTCTCCATGACGATGAACGGCGCTGTGCTGCCGGTGCTGGCGGGCTACGTGGTTGCGGCGGAGGAGCAGGGCGTGTCGCAGGACAAGCTGTCGGGGACCATCCAGAACGACATCCTCAAGGAGTTCATGGTCCGCAACACATATATCTACCCGCCCAAGCCGAGCATGCGGATCATCGGCGACATCATCGAGTACACGGCGAAGAACATGCCGAAGTTCAACTCGATCTCGATCTCCGGCTATCACATGCAGGAGGCGGGGGCCAACCAGGCGCTGGAACTGGCCTTCACGCTGGCCGACGGCAAGGAATACGTGAAGACGGCGCTGGCCAAGGGCCTCGACGTCGATGAATTCGCGGGGCGCCTCTCGTTCTTCTGGGCGATCGGCATGAACTTCTACCTGGAAGTGGCCAAGATGCGCGCCGCTCGCCTGCTGTGGTGCCGCATCATGAAGGGCTTCAACGCGAAGAGCCCCAAGAGCCTGATGCTGCGCACGCACTGCCAGACCTCCGGCTGGTCGCTCACCGAGCAGGACCCGTATAACAACGTCGTTCGCACCACCATCGAGGCGATGGCGGCGGTATTCGGCGGCACACAGTCGCTGCACACCAATTCATTCGACGAGGCGATCGCGCTGCCCTCACAGTTCTCGTCGCGCATCGCCCGCAACACGCAGCTGATCATCCAGGAGGAAACCCACATCACGAACGTGATCGACCCGTGGGCGGGCAGCTACATGATGGAGAAGCTCACGCAGGACATGGCGGACGCGGCCTGGAAGATCATCGAGGAAGTGGAAGCCATGGGCGGCATGGTCCGCGCCGTGGATTCGGGCTGGGCGAAGCTGAAGATCGAGGCCGCGGCGGCCGAGAAGCAGGCGCGCATCGATTCCGGCCGTGACGTGATCGTCGGCGTCAACAAGTACCGGCTCGAGAAGGAAGACCAGCACGACATCCTGGAAGTCGACAACGTGATGGTGCGTGACCAGCAGATCGCGCGCCTGCAGTCCATCCGCGCCAAGCGCGATGCGGGCAAGGTGCAGGCGGCGCTCGATGCGCTCACGGCGGCGGCCGAGAAGGGCGACGGCAACCTGCTCGACCTGAGCATCCAGGCCGTGCGCCTGCGTGCGACGGTGGGCGAGGTGTCGGACGCATTGGAGAAAGTGTTCGGGCGCCATCGCGCCGATACGCAAAAGGTGACCGGTGTGTATGCAGCTGCCTATGACTCGGCCGAGGGCTGGGAAAAACTCAAATCCGAAATCGAGAACTTCGCGCAGGAGCAGGGCCGCAGGCCACGCGTGATGATCTCCAAGCTGGGGCAGGACGGGCACGACCGCGGCGCCAAGGTGGTGGCCACGGCCTTCGCCGATCTGGGCTTCGACGTGGACATGGGCCCGCTGTTCCAGACCCCCGAGGAGTGCGCCCGCCAAGCCATCGAGAACGACGTGCACGCGGTGGGCGTCTCCACGCTCGCGGCCGGCCACAAGACGCTGGTGCCCGCGATCATCGAAGAGCTGAAGAAGCAGGGCGCCGATGACATCATCGTGTTCGTGGGCGGCGTAGTGCCGCAACAGGATTACGACTACCTCTACAAGGCGGGAGTGAAGGGCATCTACGGGCCCGGCACGCCGATCCCGGCGAGCGCGAAGGATGTGCTCGAGCAGATCAGGGCGTCGCTTGCGAGCAGGAAATGAAGGTTGTGGCTGTCAGCGTTATACTGTAATACGGTATTTCAAAGGAGCACTTCCATGGCCATTTCCGTCCGGATGGACCCGCTGCTCGAGAAGGAGCTGGAACTGGCCGCGCAGCGCCAGGGGATGACGAAATCGCAGTTTGTCATCAACGCAGTGGAGCGAGCGCTGGGCCGCAGGAACCCCTACGAGTTGATGCTGACCCTGAAGGCCGAGGAGCCGCGCGCCAGGTATGGCGCCAAGTCCATCGAGCAGCCCTACGACAGCGTCAAGTCGAAAGCCGCGGTGCGCAGCAAACTGAAGGCTAAACACGGTGCCGGCGGCTCTCGTTGACGCCGGCCCGCTGGTGGCGGTGTTCGGGCGCAAACAACCGAACGCCGCGCATTACCACGCGCTGTTCAAACTGGCATCGGACGAGCTCTGGTCCCTGGCCACCACCTGGCCCTGCGTGGTGGAGGCAAGCTATCTGGTCGATCCGCCACAACGCTACACCTTGCTTCGCTGGGTCGGCTCGGGTGCGGTGTCGATCTTTCCTTTCGGTCAGGAAGCGTTGGATGGCATGGTGGAAATGATGCGGCGTTACACACAGTCGCCTCGAACCGGGATGGACCTGGCAGACGCATCGCTGGTGTGGCTGGCCGCCGACACCGGGGTGAACCGGATCATGACCATGGACAGGCGAGATTTCAGCCGCTACCGCTTGCCCGACGGCCGGCCTTTCGAGATTCTCTGACGCCATGAGCCAAGCCGCGTTTTCGTTGGAAGCGATGTTGCACGGTGACGGACCGGCACGCCGCCGCGCCATCGCCAAGGCGATCACCCTGCTCGAGTCCACGCGCGCCGACCACCGGTTGCGCGCAGACGAAATGCTCACCGCGCTGCTGCCGTACACGGGCAAGGCCTTTCGCCTGGGCATCAGCGGTGTGCCGGGCGTGGGCAAGAGCACTTTCATCGAGGCACTCGGCCTGTACCTCATCGACAAGGGGCACCGCGTCGCCGTGCTGACTATCGACCCGTCCAGCACCGTGTCCGGAGGCTCGATACTGGGCGACAAGACCCGGATGGAGAAGCTGTCGGTGCACGAGATGGCGTACATCCGCCCCAGCCCCTCCAGCGGAACGCTGGGCGGCGTGGCCGAGAAGACGCGCGAGGCCATGCTGGTGTGCGAGGCGGCGGGTTACGACATCGTCATCGTCGAAACCGTCGGGGTCGGCCAAAGCGAAACCGCGGTGTCGGGCATGACGGACATGTTCGTGCTGATGCAGCTGCCCAACGCCGGCGACGACCTGCAGGCGATCAAGAAGGGCGTGATGGAGCTGGCGGACCTTGTGGTCATCAACAAGGCCGACCTCGACCCCGACGCGGCGACGCGCGCACAAGCCCAGATCACCAGCGCCCTGCGCCTCTTCGGCCAACACGGCCATCCCGGTCATTCCCAGCACCATCCCGAGACCTGGCATCCCCGGGTCATTCAGTTGAGTGCTTTGCTCTCGCAAGGCATCGACAGGTTCTGGACCGAGGTGGAGCATTACCGGCGGCTGCAGACCCTGAACGGCGCGCTCGCCGCGCGCCGCCAGCACCAGTCCCTTGCCTGGATGTGGGAGCAGATCGAGGCCGGACTGAAGCACGACTTCAGGCAGCATCCGGCCGTGCGCGAGCTGTTGCCGTCCATCACCGCTGAAGTGGGCGCGGGCCGCCTGCCGGCATCCACTGCGGCCCGCCGCCTACTGAATACAGCCCAACACAAGACATAACGAGAGAACGACATGCACGACATACTCGAACAACTGGAAAACAAGCGCGCCGCCGCACGCCTGGGCGGCGGCAAGAAACGCATCGACTCCCAGCACGGCAAGGGCAAGCTCACGGCGCGCGAGCGGCTGGAGCTGCTGCTGGACGAGGGCACGTTCGAGGAATGGGACATGTTCGTCGAGCACCGCTGCACCGACTTCGGCATGGAGAACAACAAGGTGCCCGGCGACGGTGTCGTGACCGGCTACGGGATGATCAACGGCCGGCTGGTGTTCGTCTTCAGCCAGGATTTCACCGTGTTCGGCGGCGCGCTGTCGGAGGCGCATGCCGAGAAGATCTGCAAGGTGATGGACCAGGCCATGAAGGTCGGCGCGCCGGTGATCGGCCTGAACGACTCCGGCGGTGCGCGAATCCAGGAGGGAGTGGCGTCGCTCGGCGGTTACGCCGACGTGTTCCAGCGCAACGTGATGGCCTCGGGCGTGATCCCGCAGATCAGCATGATCATGGGCCCTTGCGCGGGCGGCGCGGTGTACTCGCCGGCCATGACGGACTTCATCTTCATGGTCAAGGACAGCTCGTACATGTTCGTGACCGGCCCCGAGGTGGTGAAGACGGTGACGCACGAGGAGGTGACGGCCGAGGAGCTGGGCGGCGCGATCTCGCACACCACGCGCAGCGGCGTCGCCGACCTGGCTTTCGAGAACGACGTCGAGGCGATGTTGATGCTGCGGCGCCTCTACAACTACCTGCCGCTCAACAACCGCGAGAAGGCGCCGGTGCGCCCGAGCAAGGACCCGGCCGATCGCATGGACCGGTCCCTGGACACGCTGGTGCCGGACAACGCGAACAAGCCCTACGACATGAAGGAGCTGATCGTCAAGACGGTGGACGACGGCGACTTCTTCGAGCTGCAGCCCGAGTACGCCAGGAACATCATCGTCGGCTTCGGACGGATGGAGGGGCAGACGGTGGGTATCGTCGCCAACCAGCCGCTGGTGCTGGCCGGCTGCCTGGATATCAAGAGCTCGATCAAGGCGGCGCGCTTCGTTCGCTTCTGCGACGCGTTCAACATCCCCGTCATCACCTTCGTGGATGTGCCGGGCTTCATGCCGGGCACGGCCCAAGAGTACGGCGGCATCATCAAGCACGGCGCCAAGCTGCTGTACGCGTATGCCGAATGCACCGTGCCGAAGGTGACGGTGATCACGCGCAAGGCCTACGGCGGCGCCTATGACGTGATGAGTTCCAAGCACCTGCGCGGTGACGTCAACTTTGCCTGGCCGAACGCCGAAATCGCGGTGATGGGTGCCAAGGGCGCGGTGGAGATCATTTTCCGCGAGGACAAGGGTGATCCGGCCAAGCTGGCCGCAAAGGAGGCCGAATACAAAGCGCGCTTCGCCAACCCCTTCGTGGCCGGCGCACGCGGCTTCATCGACGACGTGATCCTGCCGCATGAAACCCGCAAGCGCATCTGCCGGTCGCTCATCATGCTGCGCGACAAGAAGCTCGAAAATCCGTGGAGGAAGCATGGAAACATTCCGCTCTGATGCTGTCATGCCGGACTTGATCCGGCATCCACGAAACTTCTGGGTGCCCGCCGCATGGATTGCGGGTCAGGCCCGCAATGACAAGTCCGGAGACAAACATGTTTAGCAAAATCCTGATCGCCAACCGCGGCGAGATCGCCTGCCGCGTCATCCTTTCAGCCCGCAAGATGGGCATCAAGACCGTCGCGGTGTATTCCGATGCCGATGCCGACGCGCGCCACGTAGAGCTTGCCGACGAGTCCGTCAACATCGGCCCTCCGCCTTCCCGCGACTCGTACCTGCAGGCTGACAAGATCATCGCGGCGTGCAAGAAAACCGGCGCGCAGGCCGTGCATCCGGGCTACGGCTTCCTCTCGGAGAACGAGGCCTTCGCCAGGCGCGTGGAGGAGGAGGGCATCGCCTTCATCGGGCCCAAGCACTATTCGATCGCGGCCATGGGCGACAAGATCGCCTCCAAGAAACTCGCCAACGAGGCGAAGGTCAACACCATCCCCGGCTGGAACGATGCGATTGAGACGGCCGAGCGCGCCGTGGAGATCGCCAAGGACATCGGCTACCCGGTGATGATCAAGGCGTCGGCCGGCGGTGGCGGCAAGGGCCTGCGCGTCGCGTTCAATGACAAGGAGGCCTTCGAAGGCTTCACCTCCTGCCGTAACGAAGCGCGCAGCAGCTTCGGCGACGACCGCGTCTTCATCGAGAAGTACGTGGAGGAGCCGCGCCACATCGAGATCCAGGTGCTGGGCGACAGCCATGGCAACGTGATCTACCTGAACGAGCGCGAGTGCTCGATCCAGCGCCGGCACCAGAAGGTAATCGAGGAGGCGCCTTCCCCCTTCATCAGCGACGAGACGCGCAAGGCCATGGGCGAGCAGGCCGTGGCGCTGGCCAAGGCCGTGCGCTACCAGAGCGCGGGCACCGTCGAGTTCGTCGTCGGCAAGGACCAGAGCTTCTATTTCCTCGAGATGAATACGCGGCTGCAGGTCGAGCACCCGGTGACCGAGTGCATTACGGGCCTGGACCTGGTGGAATTGATGATCCGCGTCGCGGCCGGAGAGAAATTGCCCCTCACGCAAGCCGAGGTAAAGCGCAACGGCTGGGCCATCGAGTGCCGCATCAACGCCGAGGACCCATTCCGCAACTTCCTGCCCAGCACGGGCCGGCTCGTGCGCTTCCAGCCGCCCAAGGAAACGATGTGGGCCTCGGACACGGAACACCTGTACGGCGTGCGGGTGGACACCGGCGTGCAGGACGGCGGCGAGATCCCGATGTACTACGACTCGATGATCGCCAAGCTCATCGTGCACGGCAAGGACCGCAACGAAGCGATTGCCAAGATGCGCGAAGCGCTCAACGGTTTCGTCATTCGCGGCATCAGCAGCAACATCCCGTTCCAGGCTGCGCTGCTGGCGCACCCGAAGTTCGTGGCCGGGGACTTCAACACCGGCTTCATCGCCGAGCATTACGCCAAGGGCTTCTACCCCGAGGACGTGCCACACGACGACAGCAACTTCCTGGTGGCGCTGGCAGCCTATGTGAACCGCCGCGCGCTGCAACGCGCCGCGGGCATCAGCGGCCAGATGCCGGGACACGAGTTCACCGTGGGCGAGGATTTCGTCGCGGTGCTGCTCGATGCGGCCGGGAACCACAAGCGCCAACCGGCGAAGGTCAGTGACTTTCAGGCCGTCTCGGGGTCGAGCGTGGTCGACACTGGCGGCAAGCGCTATGAAATCTGCAGCCCGAAGTGGCACCTGGGTGGCACCCGCATCCGCGGCACCGTGAACGGCGAGCCGTTCACCGCCCAGGTGGAGCGGGGCGTGGGCAAGAACCCCATGGCGATCCGCATCATCCACAACGGCACTCGACTGGACACGCTGGTGCTCACGCCGCGGGCCGCCGAACTGCACGCGCTGATGCCCTACAAGGCGCCGCCGGACATGAGCCGCTATGTGCTGTCGCCCATGCCGGGCCTGCTGGTGGAGGTGGCGGTGGAGCCGGGGCAGAAGGTGCAGGCGGGCGAGCGTGTCGCCGTCATCGAAGCGATGAAAATGGAAAATGTGCTGTTCGCCGCCACCGACGGCGTGGTCGCGAGTGTGCTGGCGAGCAAGGGCGAAAGCTTGGTGGTCGACCAGCCCATTGTGGAATTCGCCTGATGCTTCGGCGGCGCGAACTGCTGGGCGGCGCCGCCGCGCTGGGCGCGCTGGCAGGTTGCGCGGGTCTGCCGGGGCAGGCGACCGCACCCCTGCGCCGCATCGGCTTCGCGTCCTGCATCGACCAGCGCAAGCCCCAGCCTATCTGGGACACGCTGCTGGCAGACCGGCCCGATCTCGTCATCTTCGGCGGCGACAACGTCTATCCCCAGCTGCCTTACTCACTGGCGGGGCTTCGCCAGGCGTACGCGGTGGCGGCTGAATCCGTCGGGATGTCGCGGCTTCGCCGCAGCGTGCCCCATCTGGCGATTTGGGACGACCACGACTATGGCCAGAGCGACGGCGGCGCAGAGTTTCCCTTCAAGGCCGAGAGCAAGGCTGAGTTTCTCGATTTCTGGAGGGTTTCGCCCGACGATCCGCGGCGTGGGCGTGAGGGGCTCTATCACGCGCAGGTGTTCGGCCCGCCGGGTCAGCGCGTGCAGATCCTGCTGCTGGACACCCGCTGGTTCCGCTCGCAGTGGAAACGCACCGACCAGCGCGACGCACCGGGCAAGGAACGCTACCTCCCCGATGCCGACCCCGCAAAGACCATGTTGGGCGACGCCCAGTGGCGCTGGCTCGAGGCCCAGCTTCGCGAGCCTGCCGAGGTACGGCTCATCGTCTCGGGTATCCAGGTCGTCGTCGAAGGGCACGGCTGGGAGCGCTGGGGCAACTTCCCTCGCGAACGCGAACGGCTGTACCGCCTGATCGCGCAGACAGGCGCGCAAGGCGTCGTGTTTCTGTCGGGAGACCGCCACATTGGCGCGCTGTACCGCGAGACGAATACGGCGCCCTATCCCATGCACGAGATGACGTCCAGTGGCGTCACGCACCCCTGGGGCCAGGCGGCCGAAGCCGGCCCCAACCGTTTGGGCGAGCTTTTCACCGAACTCCATTACGGCATGGTGGAGATCGACTGGCCCACGCGGGTGCTGCGGCTCGCGATCAAGGACATCCGGGGCTCGGCGCAACGCAGCCAGCCCATTGCTTTCAACGAACTCAAGGCACGCACATGACACGCCCCTTCAAGGTCCTCGGTATCCAGCAAGTCGCTATCGGCGGCACGGACAAGCTCCGGTTGCAGAAACTCTGGGTCGACCTGTTCGGCCTGCAGGTCACCGGAACGTTCCGGAGCGAGCGGGAGAACGTGGACGAGGACATCTGCACGCTGGGCTCCGGGCCGTTCAAGGTCGAAGTGGACCTGATGCAGCCACTGGATCCTGACAAGAAGCCGGCCGTGCATGCGACCCCGCTCAACCACATCGGCCTGTGGATCGACGACCTGCCCAAGGCCGTGGAGTGGCTCAGCGGCCAGGGCCTGCGTTTCGCGCCCGGCGGCATTCGCCGCGGCGCGTCGGGCTTCGATATCTGCTTCGTGCATCCCAAGGGCAACGAAGAGTCGCCCATCGGCGGCGAAGGTGTCCTGATCGAGCTGGTCCAGGCCCCCCCGGAGGTCGTGAAGGCTTTCGCGCTACTGGAGCGGGACCGCTGACGTCTAATCTGCCGGGGCCCGGGAATCCCCGAAGAGCCTATTGACTATTCGCAAGCGTAGACTGCACCGGGGGCGCAACAATGGCCCCAGAGAACTGCCCACCCCGACCCGGGGTTGGGGTGTCTGGCAAGGAGACAGCTTTGCAGCGAACCGATATTGCCAATCCGACCTACTTCCACAAGGTCGTCGATTGCCAATGGGCGTGCCCCGCCCACACACCCGTCCCGGAGTACATCCGCCTGATCGCGCAGGGCCGCTACAGCGATGCCTACATGATCAACTGGACGTCGAACGTCTTTCCGGGCGTTTTGGGGCGCACCTGCGACCGGCCCTGCGAACCGGCGTGCCGGCGCGGCCGCGTCGAGGAAAACAACGCCGGCCAGCCTGAGCCTGTCGCGATCTGCCGCTTGAAGCGCGTCGCGGCCGACATGAAGGACGACGTCACCGCGCGCATGCCCAAGCTTGCAGCCAGGAATGGCAAGCGGATTGCGTGCATCGGCGCCGGGCCGGCTTCTCTCACCGTGGCGCGTGACCTGGCCCCACTCGGCTATGAGGTGACCGTATTTGACGGCGAGGCCAAGGCGGGCGGCTTCATCCGAACGCAGATCCCGCGGTTCCGCCTGCCGGAATCGGTGATCGACGAGGAGACGGGCTACATTTTCGACCTGGGCGTGGAGTTCAGAAGCGGCCAGCGCGTCGAATCGATGAAGGCGCTGATGGCCGAGGGCTATGACGCCATCTTCGTCGGCTGCGGCGCGCCGCGCGGGCGCAACCTGGAGATCCCGGGTCGGCAGGAAGCCGCGGCCAGCATCCACATCGGCATCGACTGGCTGGCTTCGGTGTCCTTCGGCCACATCGACAAGATCGGCAAGCGCGTGATCGTCCTGGGCGGCGGCAACACCGCGATGGACTGCTGCCGCTCCGCCCGGCGGCTCGGCGGCGAGGACGTGAAGGTGATCGTGCGCAGCGGCTTCGAGGAGATGAAGGCGTCGCCCTGGGAGAAGGAAGACGCGATGCACGAGGGCATCCCGATCATCAACTACCACGTGCCCAAGGCGTTCGTCCACGAAGGCGGCAAGCTGCGGGGCATGACATTCGAGATCGTCAAGGCGGTGTACGACGCCAAGGGCCGCCGCCAGCTCGTGCCCACCGGCGAGGCGGAAGTCTTCTTCGAATGCGACGAGGTGCTCGTCGCCGTCGGCCAGGAAAACGCGTTCCCCTGGATCGAGCGCGACTGCGGCATCGCCTTCGACGAATGGGGCCTGCCCAAGCTGGACAAGGACAGCTTCCAGTCCACGGTGCCGAACGTCTTCTTCGGCGGCGACTCGGCCTTCGGGCCCAAGAACATCATCACCGCCGTGGCGCACGGCCACGAAGCGGCCGTTTCGATCGATCGGCTGCTGCACGGCGAGGAGATCTACATCCGCCCCGCGCCGATGACCAACCTGATGTCGCAGAAGATGGGCATCCACGAGTGGAGCTACGACAACGACACCAGCAACGACCTGCGATACAAGGTGCCGTGGGCGAAGGCCGAGAAGGCGCTGGCCAGCATCAAGGTGGAGGTGGAACTGGGCTTCGATGTCGCCACGGCGATCAAGGAAGCCGGCCGCTGCCTGAACTGTGATGTGCAGACGGTCTTCACCGAGACGGCGTGCATCGAATGCGACGCCTGCGTGGACATCTGCCCGATGGACTGCATCACCTTCACCACCGATGGCGCCGAGCCCGACCTGCGCACCCGGCTGAAGGCGCCCGCGCTCAACCTGGCGCAGGCGCTGTATGTATCCGGCGGGCTGAAGACCGGGCGCATCATGGTCAAGGACGAAGACGTCTGCCTGCACTGCGGCCTGTGCGCCGAGCGCTGTCCCACCGGTGCCTGGGACATGCAGAAGTTCCTGCTCAAGACGACCCAGGCCGGCCCCGGCTGCCGCGACCGCAAGGTCCCCCATCTGGAGATTGCATGACTCGCATAGAAAGCATCAACGATTTCGTCATCAAGTTCGCCAACGTCAACGGTTCGGGGTCGGCGTCGGCCAACGAGCTGTTCGCCAAGGCGGTGATGCGCATGGGCGTGCCTGTCAGCCCCCGCAACATCTTTCCGAGCAACATCCAGGGTCTGCCGACGTGGTACGAGGCCCGCGTGTGTGAAAAGGGCTACAGCGGCCGGCGCGGCGGCGTGGACATGATGGTGGCCATGAATCCGCAGACCTGGGACGCCGACGTCGCCGAGATCGAGCCGGGCGGTTACCTGTTCTACGACAGCACGCGGCCCTTGCCGCCGTCCAAGTTCCGTGAGGACGTACAGGTCATCGGCATGCCGCTTACGGAGATCACCAACGCCGTGTATTCCGACCCGCGGCAGCGCCAGCTGTTCAAGAACATCATCTACGTCGGCGCGCTGTCTGTGCTGCTGGACATGGACGAGGCGGTTTTCGAGAAGCTGTTTTCCGAACAGTACAAGGGCAAGGAGCGGCTGCTGGATTCGAACATCCGCGCGCTGCAGCTGGGCCGCGAATTCGTCAAGGAGCACCTGCAGTTTCCGCTGGGCATCCGCGTGCGCCGCTCGAACCAGGTGGGCGACCAGATCTTCGTGGACGGCAACAGCGCCGCCGCGCTGGGCTGCATCTACGGCGGCGCGACGGTGGCGGCGTGGTACCCCATCACGCCTTCGTCGTCCGTGCCCGAGGCGTTCCAGAAATACTGCGACAAGTTCCGGGTTGACCCCGCGACTGGCCGGCACAACTACGCCATCGTGCAGGCCGAGGACGAGCTCGCATCCATCGGCATGGTGGTGGGCGCGGGCTGGAACGGCGCGCGGGCATTCACCGCCACATCGGGCCCCGGCATTTCGCTGATGACGGAGTTCATCGGCCTGGCCTACTTCGCCGAGATTCCGGTGACGATCATCAACGTGCAGCGGGGCGGCCCGTCCACCGGCATGCCCACGCGCACCCAGCAATCGGACTTGCTCTCCTGCGCCTACGCTTCGCACGGCGATACCAAGCATGTACTGCTCTTCCCGGAAGACCCGCACGAATGCTTCGAGCACGCGGCGGCGGCGCTGGACCTGGCCGATCGCCTGCAGACGCCCATCTTCGTGATGACCGACCTGGACATCGGCATGAACCAGCGCCTGGCCAAGCCGTTCGTGTGGGACGGCGCGAAGGGTTATGACCGCGGCAAGGTGATGACGGCCGAGGAGCTCGAGGCGGGCAAGGATTTCGGCCGCTACAAGGACGTGGACGGCGACGGCATCCCGTGGCGCACGCTGCCGGGCACCCACCCGACCAAGGGCAGCTTCTTCACCCGCGGCACCACGCGCGACCCGTATGCGCGGTACTCGGAGCGGGGCCCCGATTACATCTACAACATGGAACGCCTGATCCGCAAGTTCAAGACGGCGGCGGACCTGGTGCCGCAGCCGGTGCTGCGCGCCGCGAAACAGAAGGCGTCGCTAGGCGTGATCTATTTCGGCTCGACCAGCCCGGCGATGCACGAGGCGCTGGACGTGCTGCAAGAAGACGGCATCCACCTGGACGCGCTGCGCCTGCGCGCCTACCCGTTCCCGGAGTCGGTGCGCCAGTTCATCGCCAACCACGAGAAGGTGTTCGTCGTGGAGCAGAACCGCGACGCGCAGATGCGCTCCATGCTCATCAACGAAATGGACATCGATCCGGCACGGCTTGTGCGTGTGCTTCACTACGACGGCACGCCGATCACCGCGCGCTTCATCGCGCGCGCGATCCGCGACAGTGTCCAGCCGGACGTACCGCTGTCTTCCGGCCTGCCCCGCGCCAAGGAACTCGCATGACCTACATCGCCAAACCGCGCCTGCACCACCCGACGCTGACCAAGAACAAGGTCGGCTATACCCGCCGCGACTACGAAGGCCGCATCTCCACGCTGTGCGCCGGCTGTGGCCACGATTCGATCTCGGCCGCGATCATCGAGGCGTGCTGGGAGCTCGACATCGAGCCGCACCGCGTCGCCAAGCTCTCGGGCATCGGCTGCAGCTCGAAAACGCCGGATTACTTCCTCGGCGCCTCGCATGGCTTCAACACGGTGCACGGGCGCATGCCTTCGGTGCTGACGGGTGCCAACCTCGCAAATCGCGACCTGCTGTACCTGGGCGTCTCGGGCGACGGCGACTCAGCTTCCATTGGCCTGGGCCAGTTCGCCAATGCCATGCGGCGTGGCGTGTGCATGGCCTACATCGTCGAGAACAACGGCGTCTACGGCCTGACCAAGGGGCAGTTCTCCGCGACCGCCGACCGGGGATCGAAGAGCAAGAAGGGTGTCATCAACAGCGACAGCCCGGTGGACCTGGTGGCGCTGGCGCTGCAACTGGGCGCAACATACGTCGCACGCAGTTTCTCCGGCGACAAGGAACAGCTCGTACCGCTGATCAAGGGCGCGATGGCGCACGGCGGCGCGGCGTTCATCGATGTGATCAGCCCCTGCGTCACCTTCAACAACCACGGCGGCAGCACCAAGAGCTACGACTACGTGCGCCAGCACAACGACGCCGTGAGCCGCATCGACTTCATCACCACGGCGTCCGAGATCACCACGCAATACGCGCCCGGTGAAGTGGTGGAAGTCAGGCAGCACGACGGCTCGCTCCTGCGGCTGCGCAAGCTCCACAAGGATTACGACCCCACCGACCGCAACGCCGCCATGAGCTACATGCAGACGCACCAGGCGCGCGGCGAGGTGGTCACGGGCCTGCTGTACGTGGACCCGCTCGCCACCGACCTGCACACGGCGCTCAATACGAGCGAAACACCCCTGGCCGCGCTGGGCGCCCCCCACCTGTGTCCGGGCGTCAAGGCACTGGAGAAGATCAACGCTTCGTTGCGTTGACCGCCGCAGATTCCCCGAGGATGTCGACCTTCAACTGAAAGGTGGCCCCCATGCCCGCCGAACGCACTGTTTTCCAGTCCATGTCCCAGAAGCACGTCGTCAGCCTGGGGCCGAATGCCAGCATCTGGGATGCGGCCTGTGCAATGACCGCGGCCAACTGTGGCAGCGTCCTGGTGATGGATCCGCCCGACAAGTTGCTGGGCATCGTCACCGAGCGCGACCTGATGACACGCGTGCTGGCCAAGGCGCGCAACCCCGAGACCACGCACGTGAGTGAAGTGATGACGCCCAACCCGCAATGCGTGGCGCCGGAGACGAAGGTGTCGGACGCCGTGGTCATCATGATCGAGCGGGGCTTTCGCCACCTGCCCATCGTCGGGCCGGGTGGAAAGATCCTTGGCGTATTTTCCGTCCGGGACGCTCTGCCGCGTGAAATCGGCACCGCGATCGGAATCGCGGAGTTCAACGAGCAGGTGAACGACGCCTTAGGTTGATCCGCCGCCCCGGCGCGAGCGTGCCCGGGCGAGCGCGGCATCGATCACAGCGCGCTTGCGGTCGGCCTCTGCGCCTTCCGCGCCGTGCGTGTGTGCCGGCAGGTCGGCGAGCTTGGCGCGCGCTTTCGCCTCGAGCCGACGCGCGTGTTCGTCCGCTTCGCGGTGCAGGCGCAACCTACGGAATTCATAACGCTGCAGGGCTTCGTCAGCTTGGGCTTGCGACCAAGCCTGCCATCCCGTGCGCTCGCCCGTCACGTTCTCCAGGCTGATGCAATCCACCGGGCAGACAGGCACGCACAGCTCACAGCCGGTGCAGTAGGGCTCCACAACCGTGTGCATGAACTTGTTGCTGCCGATGATCGCATCGGTGGGGCACACCTTGATGCAGAGCGTGCAGCCTATGCACCATGCCTCATCGATGACGGCGACAGTGCGCGGTACTTCCACACCGTTGGCGGGGTTGAGCGGAAGGGCGGGCCGGCCGGTCAGCTGGGCCAGGCGCGTGACGCCCTCGGCGCCGCCCGGGGGGCACTGATTGATTTCCGCTTCGCCTGCCGCGATGGCTTGCGCGTAGCCTGCGCAATCGGGATAGCCGCAGCGGGTGCACTGGGTCTGGGGCAGGGCGGCGTGCAGGCGCGCCGCGAACCCGCCCGTCTCAGGCAGTGGAGCGCTGGCGGCCGGATGTCTTGGCGGCACCGGTGTTCGCTGCATTGGACCGCTTGTTCCCGCCGTTCTGGACGGTGGGACCTTCGTTGAACTGCAGGATGAAGTCGCGCACTTGGGGGTAAACAGCCTCGCGCCAACGGCGGCCGCTGAAGATGCCGTAGTGGCCGGCACCCTTCACTTCGTAGTGCTTCTGGCGCGACTTGGGCACGTTGTAGCAAAGCTCGTGCGCTGCTTCGGTCTGGCCCGAACCGGAGATGTCGTCCAGCTCGCCTTCGATGGTGAAGTGCGCGGTGGTCTTGATGTCCTCGGGGCGGACGCGTTCCAGGTCGCCCTCGTCGCTGATGACGTCCCAGGTGCCGTTGACGAGCGCGAATTCCTGGAACACCACGCGGATGGTATCCAGGTAATAGTGGGCGTCCATGTCGAGCACGGCGTTGTACTCGTCATAGAACTTGCGGTGCGCCTCGGTGCTGGCGTCGTCGCCCTTGATGAGGTTCTTGAAGTAGTCGTAATGGTTGGACAGGTGCCTGTCCGGGTTCATCGCGACGAAGCCCGTGTGCTGCATGAATCCGGGGTAGACGCGGCGCCCGGCGCCCGGGAAGCTGGTCGGGACGCGGTAGATCACGTTGCTCTCGAACCACTCGTAGCTCTTGTTCATCGCCAGGTTGTTCACGGCAGTCGGCGACTTGCGAGCGTCGATGGGGCCCCCCATCATGGTCATCGTCAGGGGCGTCACTTCGCCGCGGCTGGCCATCAGGGAGACGGCCGCGAGCACGGGCACGGTGGGCTGGCAGACGCTGATCACATGGCAGTTGCCATAGGTGCCCTGCAGGTGACGGATGAACTCCTGCACGTAGTTGACATAGTCGTCCAGGTGAAACTCGCCTTGCTCCATGGGGACCATGCGGGCGTTCTTCCAGTCGGTGATGTACACCTTGTGGTCCTTGAGCATCGTGCGGACCGTGTCGCGCAGGAGCGTCGCGTAGTGGCCCGACAAGGGCGCGACGATGAGCACCGCCGGCTGGCCCTTGAGTCGGGTCAGCGTGGCCGGGTCGTCGGTGAAACGCTTGAAGCGTCGCAGCTCGCAGAAAGGCTTGTCGATCTCCACACGCTCGTGGATCGCAACCTCGGTGCCTTCGACGTTGACAGTGCGGATGCCGAACTGTGGCTTCTCGTAGTCCTTCCACAACCTGTACATCAGGTCATAGCTGGCCGACACGCGCTGGGCGAACGGGTTGTGGCCGAACGGCGACAGCGGATTGCTGTACAGCTTGGAAGCTGCCTGGGCAAAGTCCGCGAAGGGCTCCATCATGGAGCGCTGGGTTTCGTAGATCTGGTAAAGCATGTTCCGTGGGCCCCATCGTTGTTGCAGTGCAATATAGCACTCGGTAACAACAAAGGGTTGGGGGACAACTACCAATGTTGTTGTAGGGAACTTTCGCCGTGTGACTTCCTCCGAAATCGTTATAACAATGAACTTTCTCATATGCGCAGACGCGGATGAGTGGGTGCAGCGGCCGGTTTGGCAGCCATCGGAGGGAACCTGATGAGCCAAATGGCGCAGGCGGCAAGGCTGGGCGCTTCGGCGTCGCTCAGGAAGAGCGATCGCATGCCGGTGCTGTCCTTGGGGCACGGCAGCCCCATGAACGCATCCAGGACAACCTCGGGGTTAGGCTGTCATGCCGGATTCGATCCGGCATCCATGGCGGCCGTGGATTGCGGGGCGCGCCCGCAATGACAAGCGTTCAAAGGACCTTCGCGATCGACTGGCAGACGTAGTCGATGTTCTTGCTGTTGAGCGCCGCAACGCACATGCGGCCGGTGTCGGTGCCGTACACGCCGAATTCGTTGCGCAGGCGCACCATCTGGTCCTTGGTCAGGCCGGAGTAGCTGAACATGCCGATCTGCTGGGTGATGAAGCTCATGTCCTGCTTGACGCCGGCCGCCTTGAGCTTTTCCACCAGGGCAATGCGCATCTGCTTGATGCGAAGCCGCATGTCGCCCAGCTCTTTCTCCCACAGGGCCCGCAATTCGGGGGTGTTCAGCACCATCGCCACCACTTGGCCGCCGTGGATGGGCGGATTGCTGTAGTTGGTGCGTATCACGATCTTGAGCTGCGACAACACTCGGCCGGCTTCTTCCTTGTCCTGGCATAACACCGAAAGGGCGCCCACGCGCTCGCCGTACAGGCTGAAACTCTTGGAAAAGGACGTGGAGACGAAGAAATTCTGCCCGGAAGCGACGAACTTGCCGATGACGGCGCCGTCTTCCGAGATGCCGTAGCCGAAGCCCTGGTAGGCCATGTCCAGGAAGGGCACGAGCTTGTGGTCCTTGACGGCGGCGACGACCTGGTCCCACTGCTCGGGCGTGATGTCGTAGCCCGTTGGGTTGTGGCAGCACGCATGCAGCACGACGATCGTTCCTTCCGGTGCCATCTTCAGGGCCGTCAGCATGCCGTCGAAATCGATGCCGCGCTTGGCTGCGTTGTAGTACGGATAGCTTTCGACCACGAACCCTGCCTGGCTGAACAGGGCGCGATGGTTTTCCCAGCTCGGGTCGCTAATCAGCACCTTGGCGTTGGGGTTGATGCGCTTCAGGAAGTCGGCGCCGACCTTCAATCCGCCGGTGCCGCCCAAGGCCTGGACAGTGGCCACACGGCCGGACTTGACGGGCTCGCTTTCGGCCCCAAATACGAGGTTCTTGACGGCTGCGTCGTAGGCAGCGATACCGTCGATCGGCAGGTAACCGCGGGCCTTGGGGTCTTCCATCATCTGCTTTTCGGCTGCTTTGACGCACTCGAGCAAGGGCAGCTTGCCGTTGTCGTCGTAGTACACGCCGACGCCCAGGTTGACCTTGTGCGGGTTGGTGTCGGCGTTGAACTGTTCGTTGAGGCCCAGGATCGGGTCGCGCGGGGCCATTTCGACGGCGGTGAACAAAGACATGGAAATCCTCGGAAGATTGTCAGTAGCTCGGGGCAGGAAGGCCGTGCGACAACGCACGGTGACCGGTGTTGCGGTACGCTGTCCGGTTCGCTATTTTAAGCGGTCATCTACGGGAAATCCCCAATCCACATCAATCCCATGCAAGTGATCACCGAAGTTCCGCAGCAAGACAAGGAAGGCGAGTTCATCAGCTTCCCCGGTTCGCCATTCGAGTTGTTCCTGCCCTATCCGCCGGCCGGAGACCAGCCCGCGGCCATCGAAAAATTGGTGGAAGGCGTTAACGACGGCGAGGTTTTCCAGACCCTGCTTGGCGTCACGGGCTCGGGCAAGACGTTCACCATGGCCAACGTCATCGCTCGCCTGGGCCGTCCCGCCATCGTGTTCGCCCCCAACAAAACCCTGGCTGCCCAGTTGTACAGCGAGTTCCGCGAGTTCTTCCCCAAGAACGCCGTTGAGTATTTCGTCAGCTACTACGACTACTACCAGCCCGAGGCCTACGTACCCCAGCGCGACCTGTTCATCGAAAAGGACAGCTCGATCAACGAGCACATCGAGCAGATGCGGCTTTCGGCCACCAAGAGCGTGCTGGAGCGGCGTGACACGGTGATCGTCGCCACGGTGAGCGCGATCTACGGCATTGGCGCGCCCGAGGACTACACGCAGATGCGGTTCATCACGCGGGTGGGCGACAAGATCGGCCAGCGGGACATCATCAGCCAGCTGATCCGCATGCAGTACAACCGCAACGAGCAGGATTTTTCGCGCGGCACCTTCCGCGTGCGCGGGGACACCATCGACATCTTCCCGGCGGAACACTCCGAGCTCGCGATCCGCGTCGAGCTGTTCGACGACGAGATCGAGTCACTGCAACTGTTCGACCCGCTCACCGGTCGCATCCGCCAGAAGGTGCCGCGCTTCACGGTCTATCCGTCCAGCCATTACGTGACGCCGCGCGAGAAAGTGCTGACGGCGGTGGAAACCATCAAGATCGAGCTCGGCCAACGCCTGAAGGAGCTGGTGGGCGACGGCAAGCTGGTGGAGGCGCAGCGCCTGGAACAGCGCACCCGGTTCGACCTGGAGATGCTCAGCGAGATCGGCCATTGCAAGGGCATCGAGAACTACACGCGTCACCTGAGCGGAGCGCCGCCCGGCGCGCCCCCGTCCACACTGACGGACTACCTGCCCAAGGATTCGTTGATGTTCCTGGACGAGAGCCACCAGATGATCGGCCAGCTCGGCGCCATGTACAACGGCGACCGCGCCCGCAAGACGACGCTGGTGGAGTATGGCTTTCGCCTGCCGTCCGCGCTGGACAACCGACCGCTGAAGTTCGAGGAGTTCGAGGCGCGCATGCGCCAGGTGATCTTCGTCTCGGCCACGCCCGCGGCCTATGAGCAGGAGCACGCAGGGCAGGTGGTGGAGCAGCTCGTGCGGCCGACGGGTCTGGTGGATCCCGAGGTCGAAGTGCGGCCGGCAACGCACCAGGTCGACGATGTGCTGCAGGAAATCCGCATCCGTGTGGAGAAGAACGAGCGCGTGCTGATCACGACTCTCACCAAGCGAATGGCCGAGCAGCTGACGGACTACCTCTCCGACAACGGCGTCAAGGTTCGCTACCTGCATAGCGACATCGACACGGTGGAGCGAGTCGAAATCCTGCGCGACCTGCGGCTGGGCACCTTCGACGTGCTGGTGGGCATCAACCTGCTGCGCGAGGGCCTGGACATTCCGGAGGTATCCCTGGTGGCGATCCTCGACGCCGACAAGGAGGGCTTCCTGCGCGCCGAGCGCTCGTTGATCCAGACGATCGGCCGCGCCGCGCGCAACCTGAACGGCAGGGCCATCCTCTACGCGGACCGGATCACCGAGTCCATGAAGAAGGCCATCGGCGAAACCGAGCGGCGGCGCGCCAAGCAGCTCGCGCACAACATCGAGCACGGCATCACCGCGCGCAGTATCGTGAAAGAAGTGCGCGACCTCATCGACGGCGTGTACAGCGCCAAGACCAGCCGCGAGATGGAAAAGCAGGAGCTGCAGCGCGCGATGGTCGAGGACATGTCGGAGAAAGACGTGGCCAAGGAGATCAAGCGACTCGAAAAGCAGATGCTGGAGCACGCCCGCAACCTGGAATTCGAAAAGGCCGCGCGCGTGCGCGACCAGCTTGCGCTGCTGAAGGAGCAGGCCTTCGGTGCGGTGGTGCACGACAACGTCATTCCGATCCAGGTCGGCAGGAGCTGAAGCGCCATGTCAGGGAAGTATTCAGTGCTCATGGTCTGCATGGGCAACATCTGCCGCAGCCCAACAGCCGAGGGCGTGCTGCGCCACCTCGTGCGGGAGGCGCAGCTGGACGGGCTGGTCCAGATCGATTCTGCCGGCACGTTGGACTATCACGTGGGCTCGCCGCCAGACGAGCGCAGCCGCCGGCATGCCCAGAAGCGCGGCTATGACCTCTCGACCCTGCGCGCCCGGCAAGTCCACAACACCGACTTCGAGCAGTTCGACCTTATCCTTGCCATGGACTGGCACAACCTGGAGGAGCTGCGTGCGCTGTGCCCTCCGGAGCACCGGCACAAGCTCAGGCGCTTGATGGAATTCGCCCCCCCGGGCTGGAGCGAGGTGGTTGCCGACCCGTATTACGGTGATCAGGACAGCTTTGAGTCCGTGCTGGACCACGTCGAGGAGGCCTGCCGGGGCCTGCTCGACCATGTGCGGGCCACGCTGGCACCGCGCGGGCGCGGCTGACCTACGCCCGGATAGCCCTCAAAGCCCGGAGTACCCGAGCGATATTGCGGGTCTTCTGGTATACTTGACCGAAATACTCAAGAACACTCTGACAGCAGGCCCAACCAGGCCGACAAGCATAAGGAGCTTGCTATGCGACTCACAACCAAAGGCCGTTTTGCGGTCACCGCGATGATTGACCTGGCGTTGCGCCAGAACAATGGTCCCGTCACGCTGGCGGCGATCAGCCAGCGCCAGCAAATTTCGCTGTCCTACCTGGAACAGCTGTTCGGAAAGCTGCGCCGGCATGAGCTGGTGGAATCCACCCGGGGCCCAGGCGGCGGCTATACCCTGGGTCGCAAGGCGTCGGAAATCACCGTTGCAGACATCATCGTCTCTGTGGACGAGCCAATCGACGCCACCCAGTGCGGCGGCAAGGAAAATTGCCATGGCGATGGCGGCCGGTGCATGACGCACGAGCTGTGGGCATCGCTGAACCAGCGCATGGTCGAGTTTCTGGATTCCGTCACTCTGCAAAAGCTGGTGGACGACCAGCTCGCCAAGGGGATGCAGATCGAGGACAAGCCTGCCGTCAAGCGTGCTATCTCGAGCCAGCCGGTGGTCAAGCCGATCCGCATCAACGCGCCGAACTCGGTGTTCGCCCTGGGCAACTCCTACGCGAAGTCCTAGTTCTTCGCATGGCTTGCGCCAGCTCAAGGCGGCTTGCTAATCCTGAAGCCTAATTTCGTTTATTTGCCAGCAGCAAACTCATGGACATGACCCCGCATTTCCCGATCTACATGGATTACGGCGCCACCACGCCGGTCGACCAGCGCGTGGTGGACGCGATGATCCCCTGGTTGCGCGAGCATTTCGGCAACCCGGCTTCACGAAGCCATGCCTGGGGCTGGGAAGCGGAAGAAGCCGTCGAAAAGGCTCGCACCTATGTGGCCGACCTGATCGGTGCGGATCCGCGCGAAATTGTCTGGACTTCCGGCGCGACCGAGTCCAACAACCTGGCGCTCAAGGGTGCCGCCAATTTCTACAAGGGCCGCGGCAAGCACCTGATCACGGTGAAGACCGAACACAAGGCGGTGCTGGACACCACCCGCGAGCTCGAGCGCCAGGGCTTTGAGGTCACCTATCTGGACGTCCAGGAAAACGGCTTGCTCGACCTGGACTTGCTGAAGGCGGCGATCCGGCCCGACACGATTCTGATCAGCGTGATGTTCGTGAACAACGAGATCGGCGTCATCCAGGACATCCCCACCATCGGTGCGATGTGCCGCGAAAAGGGAATCATCTTTCATGTGGACGCGGCTCAGGCGACCGGCAAGGTCGAGATCGACGTCAAGAAGCTTCCGGTCGACCTGATGAGTCTCGCCTCGCACAAGACCTACGGCCCCAAGGGCATCGGCGCGCTCTACGTCTGCCGCAAGCCCCGGGTGCGGATCGAGGCGCAGATGCACGGTGGCGGCCATGAGCGCGGCATGCGCTCGGGGACGCTGCCCACGCACCAGATCGTCGGCATGGGCGAGGCCTTCCGCCTGGCCAAGCTGGAGATGGCGCAGGACAACGCCAAAGCCCATGCACTCCACCAGCGCCTTATCGACGGCCTGAAGGATATCGAGCAGGTGTTCATCAACGGCGACCTTGAAAAGCGCGTGCCGCAGAACCTGAACATCAGCTTCAACTTCGTCGAAGGCGAATCGCTGATCATGGGCATCAAAGGCTTGGCGGTGTCGTCCGGCTCGGCCTGCACCTCGGCTTCGCTCGAACCCAGCTACGTGCTGCGGGCCCTCGGCCGCAGCGACGAACTTGCGCACAGCAGTCTGCGCATGACCATCGGCCGCTTCACCACCGAGGAAGAGATCGACTACGCCATCTCCACGATCAAGCAGAACGTGGCGCGGCTGCGCGAGCTGAGCCCGCTGTGGGAGATGTACCAGGACGGCATCGACATCTCGACCATCCAGTGGAGCGCTCACTAGAGCATCAGAGAATTACAGAGGTACCCCAAATGGCCTATTCCGAAAAAGTCGTTGACCACTACGAAAACCCGCGCAACGTCGGCTCCTTCGACAAGGGCGACGAGAGCGTCGGCACCGGTATGGTGGGCGCGCCCGCCTGCGGTGACGTGATGAAGCTGCAGATCAAGGTGAACCCGGCCACGGGCGTTATCGAGGACGCGCGCTTCAAGACCTACGGCTGTGGCTCTGCCATCGCCTCCAGCTCGCTCGTGACCGAATGGGTCAAGGGCAAGACGCTGGACCAGGCCGCCGCGTTGAAGAACAGCGAAATCGCCGAAGAGCTGGCCCTGCCGCCGGTGAAGATTCACTGCTCGATCCTTGCCGAGGACGCCATCAAGGCCGCCGTCGAGGATTACAAGAAAAAGCACACGCACTAGGTTTTCGCGCGCAATGGCAATCTCACTGACAGAAGCAGCAGCACGCCACGTCACCCGCTACCTCAGCAAGCGCGGCAAAGGCGTGGGAGTGCGGCTGGGCGTTAAGACCACCGGCTGTTCCGGCCTGGCCTACAAGCTCGAATACGTGGACGCGATCGAACCCGAGGACATCGTCTTCGAGGAGCATGGCGTCAAGGTCCTGATCGATCCCAAGAGCCTTGCCTATATCGACGGCACGCAGCTGGACTTCGTGCGTGAGGGCCTGAACGAGGGCTTCAAGTTCAACAACCCCAACGAGCGCGACCGTTGCGGCTGCGGGGAAAGTTTCCGCGTTTAACCAAGTGCGCCAGATTCCGACAAACCGCCTCCACGTCCCGTGCCGGCGGTTTTTTAATGAAAAACGATGAGCCTCACACTCCAATCCAGCGACTTCGACCTGTTCGGGCTGCCCGAGCGGTTCGAGCAGGACCGCGCCGCCATCGACGCGCGCTGGAAGGAGCTGCAGCGCGAGGCCCATCCGGACAAGTTCGCGGCGCAAGGCAATGCCGCGCAGCGGGTGGCGATGCAATGGTCGGTGCGCATCAACGAGGCTTACCGGCGCCTGAAGGATCCACTCAAGCGCGCTGCCTACCTCTGCGAGCTGCGCGGCTCCCCGATTGAAGCCGAGAACAACACCGCCATGCCGGCCGACTTTCTCGTGGAACAGATGGAGTGGCGCGAATCGCTGGACGAGGCGCGCAGCCAGGCCGACCTGGATGCCCTGGAGAGCGAGCTCGATCGCTCCCGCAGCGAGACGCTGCAGCACATCGCGCAACTGCTGGACGAGCAGGGCGACGCCGGTGCGGCCGCCAAACAGGTGAGAGCCCTTATGTTCATTGAGCGCTTCGGCCACGACGTCGAAGCCCGCATCGATCAGCTGGGACAATAGGCGGATATGAAACCCCGACGCTCATTTCAATCGCTGCCCCCCGAGGGGGCGTCAGTGCCCTTCGGGCGGCCGGGCGGGCACTGATGGCTTTACTGCAGATCTCCGAACCCGGCCAATCGCCCGATCCGCACCAGCGGCGCATCGCGGTGGGCATCGACCTGGGCACCACGCACTCGCTCGTCGCGGCGGTGCGCAACGGCGTGGCCGAATGCCTGCCGGACGGGCAGGGCGGCGTGATCCTACCGTCCGTGGTCCGCTACCTGGAAAACGGTGGGCGCCAGATCGGCCATGAGGCGCATGCGGCGCAGGCCGACGATCCCGAGAACACCATCGCGTCAGTGAAGCGGTTCATGGGTCGCGGTCTGGCGGACATCGCCGGCCGCGAGAAGATGCCGTATCGCTTCATCGACAAGCCGGGCATGCTGGCCCTGCAGACGCGCGCGGGCGAGAAATCGCCGGTCGAGATCAGCGCCGAAATCCTCGCCACGTTGCGCTACCGTGCGGAAGACACGTTCAACGACGACTTGTATGGCGCCGTGATCACCGTGCCGGCCTACTTCGACGAGGCGCAACGCCAGGCCACGAAAGACGCGGCGAAGCTCGCCGGCATCAACGTGCTGCGCCTGATCAACGAGCCCACCGCCGCGGCCATCGCCTACGGCCTGGACAATGCGAGCGAGGGCATCTACGCCGTGTACGACCTGGGCGGCGGCACGTTCGACATTTCGATCCTGCGGCTGACGCAAGGCGTGTTCGAGGTTGTCTCCACAGGCGGGGACTCGGCGCTGGGCGGCGACGACTACGACCGCGCGCTCGCCGACTGGATGCTGCAGAAGGCGGGCGCGCAAGCCGCGAGCGCGGGCGACAAGGCCGCGATCAAGATGGCGGCTCGTGTGGCGAAGGAGAAGCTTTCCGACGCCGAAAGGGTGAACGCGCAGTTCCCCGCCGGCGGCGCTACCGCCGAGGTTTCGCTCTCACGATCCGATTTCGAATCCATCACCGCCGATCTGACGGCGCGCACCATGATGGCTGTTCGCAAGGCACTGCGCGACGCGAGGCTGTCGAAGGACGAAATAGAGGGCGTGGTGATGGTGGGCGGCTCCACCCGCATGCCACAGGTGCGGCGAGCCGTGGCCGAGTTCTTCGGCCGCGAACCGCTCATCAACCTGAACCCTGACGAAGTCGTTGCGCTCGGCGCCGCGATCCAGGCCAACCAGCTGGCAGGCAACAACGCCACCGGTGACTTGCTGCTGCTGGATGTGATCCCGCTGTCGCTGGGCATAGAAACCATGGGAGGCCTCGTCGAGCGCATCGTGCCGCGCAACGAAACCATCCCCACGGCCAAGGCACAGGACTTCACGACGTACAAGGACGGCCAGACCGCGCTGGCGCTGCATGTGGTGCAGGGCGAGCGTGACCTTGTGCAGGATTGCCGCAGCCTGGCACGGTTCGAACTTCGCGGCATCCCGCCGATGGTGGCCGGCGCTGCACGCATCCGCGTAACCTTCACCGTGGACGCCGACGGCCTGCTCAGTGTCACCGCGAAGGAGCAGATGAGCGGCGTCGAAGCGCGCATCGACGTCAAGCCTTCTTACGGATTGTCCGACGACCAGATCGCCAGGATGCTGCAGGAAAGCTTCACGACTGCGGAGCAGGACATGAAGGCGCGCGCGCTCGCCGAAGCGCAGGTGGACGCCCAGCGCATGCTGCTGGCCACGCAGACCGCGCTGGACGTAGACGGCGCGCTGCTGTCCGCCCATGAACGCGCGCACATCGATGCGTTGATGGAGCAGCTGCGCAACGTCGCGGCAGCGAGCCATGACGCCGGCGCCATCGAAGCGGCTACGCAGGCGTTGGCAAAGGGCACCGAAGCCTTCGCCGCCGAACGAATGAATCACAGCATCCAGCAGGCGCTGGCAGGCAAGAACGTGGAAGAAATCTAATGGCCCTCATCAAAATCCTGCCGCATCCCGAGTACTGCCCCAACGGCGCGGAGATCACCGCGCCCGCCGGCACCTCGATCTGCGAGGCCCTACTGGACAACCACATCAACATCGAGCACGCCTGCGACATGAGCTGCGCCTGCACCACTTGCCACGTGATCGTGCGCGAGGGCTTCAACTCGCTCAATGAGATGGACGAGAGCGAGGAAGACTTGCTCGACCGCGCCTGGGGCCTGGAGCCCAATTCACGCCTGTCCTGCCAGGCCATCGTGGCCCAGAAAGACCTGACCGTGGAGATCCCGAAGTACTCGATCAACCAGGTGAAAGAGACTCACTAGCCTCTGTCATTGCGGGCTCGACCCGCAATCCACCTAGGCGATGGAATAACCTCCGTCGACCGGGATCGCCGTCCCCGTGACGAAATTCGACGCGGGGCTGGCCAGAAACACCGCGATCCCCGCCAGGTCGGCCGGATCGCCCCAGCGGCCCGCCGGTGTGCGGGCCAACACTCTTTCATAAAGCCCCGCCACCTGCTGGCGCGCGCCCTGCGTGAGTTCCGTGTCGATCCACCCCGGCAGCACCGCGTTGCACTGAATGTTGTCCGCTGCCCACGCCGTGGCGATGGAGCGCGTGAACTGCACGACGCCGCCCTTGCTGGCGCCATAGGCCGACGCATAGGGCGCACCCAGCAGCGAGAGCATGGAGCCGATGTTGATGATCTTGCCTGCGCCGCCGACTTTCATCAGCGCGTGGGCGGCGCGGCAACACAGGAAGGTGCTGGTCAGGTTCACGTCCATGACCTGCTGGAACTCCTGCAGGGTGAGCGCCTCCGGCGCCTTGCGGATGGTGGAGCCCGCGTTGTTGACGAGGATGTCCAGCCGCCCGTGCCGCACCATCACTTCCTGGAAAAGGCGGGCGACCTGATGTTCGTCCGTCACGTCGGCCTGTATCGCGTCGGCCGAGAGTCCTTGCGTCTTCAGGTCGGCTACGGCCTGCGACGACTTTTCTGCGTTGCGACCTGCGAGCACCACCGTGGCGCCCGCTCGTGCCAGCCCGCCGGCCATGCCCAGCCCGATACCGCCATTGCCGCCAGTGACGACAGCCACCTTGCCAGTCAGATCGAACACGCGAAACCTCCTGTTTCCAGCTTGGGCTCAAGCATAATCCCAGCCCATGCGCCAGATCGTCCTCGACACCGAAACCACGGGTCTTTCCGCCGAAGGCGGCGACCGCATCATCGAAATCGGTTGCGTTGAACTGCTGGCGCGCAAACTGACCGGGAACAACAAGCATTTTTACCTGAACCCGGAGCGCGACAGCCACGAGGATGCGCTCAAGGTCCACGGCATCAGCAACGAATTCCTGCGCGACAAGCCCAAGTTCACGGCCGTCGCCGATGAGCTCATGGAATATCTGGCAGGCGCCGAAATCATCATCCACAACGCCGCGTTCGACGTGGCTTTCCTGAACAAGGAACTCGAGCTTTCGGGCAAGCCCGCGTTCAAGACCTACGTGGGGCAGGTCACCGACACGCTGATGATGGCCAAGGAGATGTACCCCGGCAAGCGCAACAGCCTCGACGCGCTGTGCGATCGCCTCGGCGTGGACAACTCAAGCCGCACCTTGCACGGCGCGCTGCTCGATGCGGAGCTTCTGGCCGACGTGTACATCAACCTCACGCGCGGCCAGGACGCCCTGCTGATCGACATCGGGGACAGCGATTCCATGGGCGGCATCGTCACGCGCGTGGACCTAACGGCCTTCACACTGCCGGTGCTGCTGGCCAACGACCAGGAGGCGGCCGCCCACGAAGAAGTGCTCAAGCAGCTGGATAAGGCGAGCGGCGGCAAGACGGTGTGGCGGATCAACCCATCCGGAGCTGTGGCATAATTCGAGGCTTTCCTGCAGCGCGCAGGAGCGGGTGATTAGCTCAGCGGTAGAGCACTGCCTTCACACGGCAGGGGTCACATGTTCGATCCATGTATCACCCACCAAATACCGCAAATGAAATCAAGGACTTACGTGAGAGCGTCGGTCCTTTTTTCTTGGCCGGGGCACGTTCAGGTGCGTGAGCCTACGAGCTTTGTCCCCGAGTCTCCGACCGAGAACTTCACGATGACGTGTGGCGTCAGAGCCTTGGTGAGCGATCGTGCAGCAGTGAACTTGGGGAACTCTCCACCTACACTAGCCCCCGCACCGACGTGGTGGAGGGCAGACTCTGCACGTTGAACGACGTATTCCCGTTCGAGGTTCCGCTCGGGGATCACCTGGAACATCTCGCGCTCGCGCATCCAGAGCTGCATTGCCCGTTCCCCGACGCGTAAATCGGATAAGGCAGTGCCTCCCACGACCCGTTGTGCCCGGACTCCTGAGGCCAGACCTGGGGATCCAGCGGTGCGTGGCAGCCACTCGGCTGCACCAGTTGTATGTCAGCACTGCGCGTTGCGCGGGCGTCCTCTGCAATCAGGAACGTTTCGAATGTCGAGCTGCAATGGTGAACAGCTCAGCTCGCTAAAACCTCGATGTGGTACAGCCCCCAAGGGCACAAGGCAAAACGCTCGCTGACCGGCTTGGCGGTCATGTCCGGAAAACGGTCGGGCTCGTACACGGCCCATAGCGGGCCCAGGCCGCCGAGCGGCATGGGCTTGCCGTCCAGGTGCGTGGCAACGATGAATCCCTGGCGACGCGCGTCGGCCACGCTGATGGACGGGGAGTAGCCGTCCACGGCACGCATCTGCAGGCGGGTCGAATCGGTGAGCGCGGCACCCGCCGCCTTGAGGATGTCGACCAGCAACGGCCCGGCCAGTTCGTGCCGCTTGCTGTCGTATTCGAGTGTCGGCTTGATGGCCTTGCGGGGCATCGCAGCCAGCTCGGAGAATTCGAATGTTCGCGCCTTGTCGAAGGTAACCTTCTGCTTGACCATCATCTGGTCGAGTGCCGGATCCAACGGGCCGCGATTGGCCTTGGCGATCGCGCCGGTCAGCGTGAGGAGCGCCGGCGAGTTGACGCTGCGGCCCTTGGGCGCCGCATTCGCCTGCGATGAAAGCGCCAGGCCGCCCCATGCGGCGGTCGCCAGGAAGCTTCTCTTGTCCATGCCTTCTCCAAAAGAGGCCGATTATGGCTGCGGCCGCGTGGCCTCAGGGAGTTTGCCGCCCCTTGAGAGACACGTTCTTGGAGCACACCCACAGCACTTGGGCATCTTGCCGCCCGGCGGAGACGAGCCCGTGCTTCATGCTGCTGTCGAAGTAGCAGCAATCACCCTCCGAGAGCTTCAGGGGTTCGTAGAACTCCGAATGGAGCGTGATCTCTCCACGCACCACGTACACGAATTCCTCGCCTTCATGCCGCGGAAGCGAAGGGAAATCCTGCACGCTGCGCGCCTTGACCGTGGCGAGCAGCGGCAGGAACTGCTTGCTCGACACGTCGGCGCAAAGAATCTCGTAGTCGTATTGGGGCGAGGAATGCACCACGCCGAGACCCTTCAAGGTGACGCCTCGCCTGCCCACAGGGGCACCCGCACCCGAATCGCTGAAGAGTTCCGCAACGTCGACGCCGAGGCCTTTGGAAAGCGCGAGGATCTTCTCGTAGGTCGGCGACAGCTGTCCGTTCTCGATCTTGGATAGCGCCGACTGAGAAACGCCGCTGCGCGCACTCAATTCCTGAAGCGTCATTCCGGCGGCTGCGCGTAGCCGTCGGGCCTTGCGAGCCAGGACACTGAGGCCGCCAGAGTCCGCATCGTTGGCGACCGGCACGCCGGGAGTTGCGCGGCGCGGCTTCTGTGGCTGAATAGCAGGCGCGGGCTTGCGACTCCTGACGGATTCTTTCGGCTTCACGCGAACGACTGCGTTGCTCATGTGCGGCAGTTTCTCGGGATCATCATGGCTCGCATTGTCGCCGAACACCAAAAGTTGCGTATCCGAAACTTAGTGCCGTTCCTGAAATGGATGCAGCGCAACACGGGCTGCCGCCAGATCCCACGCCGCAGTTCCAACGCTCTTGAGTACAACAGCGCCGGGGTGCGGTTTTTGGGTGAGCGCCTGCGCGAGCGGCATCACCTTGTTCCAGTCGACGTTGGCGCGCATCAGATCACCCGCTTCATGCCTCGCCCCCGCCGGATCGTCCGCGTAAATGCTGCTACCGCCGAGGGTCACCGCCCCGATTTCCGCCATGTCGGGCTTGAAGGCGCCTACGCCGATGACAAGACGGGAAGGCGACGCCGCCTCGTCGTACACGACTTGCTTGCTCGTGGTCAGGGTGATGACGACCTGGACATTGCCGGGTATCGCAACGGGGCACGGCGCAATGGCCGGATGAACACCACGCCACGCATTGCAGAAAGACTCTTCGCTCGCCCGGTTTTTTCCCCGGACGAGAATGCCGCAGCCCGGGTACAGCGCATGCAGCCCGGCAACGTGATATCCCGATTGCGCTCCCGTGCCGATCAGGAGGACCTGCGCTGGTGAGCAACCCAGGAAGGTTCGAATGCCGAGTAGCGAGATTCCCGCAGTGCGTCGGCCGGTCAGCTCGGGTCCGTCGAGGAAGCACAAGAGACGTCCAGTGCAGGAGTCAGACACCGTGACGACGCCGTGCAGGGACGGCAGCCTCGCTGCGGCATTCGCAGGCTGGACGTTCACCAGCTTGTGGATGGCGATGTCGGCGGCGCTCGCCGGCATGCTAAGCGAAACTCCTTCGCCTGCCAGCGGCACGCTCAGGCGCTCGGGGCTGCGTATCTCGCCCCGTAGGTATTCGACAGCCGCGACCGCAAGAGCGTCGACGAGCGGACCGAACGGAACGGCCGCAGCAGTCCGCGCGCGGTCCCAGAAGGGGATGCCAGGGGCCTCGGTGGTTTGCGTCTCAATCATTGCCTTCTCCAAGCTCCCCGTAGTATAGGAGTAAAGCCCTTGCGGAGAGAAAAATATTCGGATACGATAAAGTTAATCGCAGGAGGCAGCCTTGAAAGAATTGGTGTGGGATAAGACGTTGGCCTGGAACGCGTGGTTCCGGGACGACGTGACCCTTCCTCGCCTGAAGCGCGCCGGGTACGGCGTTGTCGGCCTCACGATCGGCGGTGACAACGGCGGGCGTGCGGCTGCCATGCTGGGGTTGGAGTCTGTGGCACGCATGGTGGAGCAGCAACCCTCGCAATACCGCATCGTGCGTGAGATCGCCGACGTGGACCTCGCTGTGTCCGCGGGGCAGCTCGCGCTCGAACTGAACTTCCAGGGCACGGCTTGCCTTGAAGGGCGGCTCGAGGCGGTCGAAGAATTCCACCGGCTGGGTGTGCGGCAGATGGGCCTGGTGTGGAATTCGGACAACGAGGCAGGCTGCAGCGCGACCGGCACCCACGACACCGGTCTGACCGCGTTCGGACGCCGTCTGGTGCGCGAGATGAACCGCGCAGGCGTCATCGTCGACGGCACGCACGCCAGCTATCGCACCACGATGGATGCACTGGAAGTGTGCGACGCGCCGTTCGTGTTCTCGCACGGCAACGTGGATGCGATCGAGCCCTCCTACAAGAACCTCAAGGACGAGCAGATCCGCAGGTGTGCCGAATGCGGAGGCGTGGTCGGCATCAGCGGGTTCGGCACCTACCTGGATGACTTGCAAGTTCCACCCACGGCGCTATTTCGCCAGATCGACTATGTTTGCGACCTCGTCGGTGCGCAGCACGTCGGCCTGGGCCTGGACTTCGTGCGCGACGCACAGCCGCTGTGGGAGAAGGTTCGTACCCACCCGCAGCTATGGCCCGGGGTGCGCGAGTCCCGCTTTTTTCCGCCCGAAGAGATCGAGGATGTCCGCGATCTGATGCAGAAAGCCGGATACGCACAACAGGACGTCGCAGGAATTCTCGGTGAGAACTGGAAGCGCGTCAGCGGTGCAGTGTGGAGCAAGCGAGTGTCCCCCGATGGCAACTGCTAAGCCCCGCCGCGTCGTGATCGTCGGTGCCGGCATCGTCGGCGTGAGCACCGCGCTGCATGCTCGCATGCGTGGCTGGGATGTCACCCTGGTCGACCCACGCGGCGTCGCCGGCGGAGCCAGCAGTGGCAATGCCGGGGTGATCGCGGTCTCCGAGTGCGTCCCGATCGGCACGCCGAGCACCATCAAGTCTGTCCCTCGCATGCTGCTGTCGCGCGATGGCCCACTGCATATCCGGGCGGTGTACTTCCCACGGCTCCTTCCCTGGTTGTGGCGGATGCTGTTGGTGAGCTCGCCGCAAAAGGTGGAACAGCTCTCCTTGGCGCTCGCCTCCATTCTGGACGGGTCGGTTGCCGCACACGAGGAGCTCGCCAGCGCCGCCGGCGTGCGCCACACGATCGTGCGCAGCGGCTGGCTGAAGGCGTTCGAGACGGACAGCAGCTTTGCGGCGTCACAGGGTGAATTCGAGTTGATGCGCCGACGGGGCGTTGCGTGCGACGAACTCGACGCGGCCGCAATCGCGCGTCTCGAGCCTGCACTGCAGGGGCGCTTCGCGAGGGCAGTGTTTCACCCCGACTGTCAACACGTGGGCGATCCGCACACGTATGTGTGCGCGCTCGGCGAGCACCTGCTGAGCATGGGGATCGACTGGCGGCAGGATGAGGTGCACGGCTTCGACACCCGAGGCGGGCAGGTCACGGCAGTGCGCATGGGCGTCGAATCCATCGCTGCTGACGCCGTCGTGCTCGCAGCAGGTGCGTGGTCGAAGCAGCTTGCGGCTCAACTCGGATGCAGCGTTCCGCTGGACACCGAGCGCGGCTATCACATGATGCTGGATGCAAGCGGCTGCAAGCTCAAGCTACAGGCGCCGCTCTACTGGGCCGAGAAAGCTGTCGTGCTTGCGCCGATGGCGGACTCCGTTCGCGTGAGCAGCAGCGTCGAGTTCGCGGGACTGGAAGCCAAGCCCGATTTCGATCTGGTGCTGCGCAGCCTGCCCGACGTGCAACGGCTGATGCCCGGCATCGAACTGCGCCCCGGCAGCACCTGGCTTGGGTTCCGCCCCTCCATTCCGGATTCGCTCCCCGTCATCGGCCCCGCACCCAAAGTGTCCAACGCTTTCTTAGCCTTCGGGCACGGCCACCTTGGCCTCACGATGGGGCCTATAACAGGCAAGCTGGTGGGGGCCCTGCTCGACGGAGAACCACCGCTGGTGCCCATCGACGCGTTCTCACCGGCGCGGTTCGAGCGCCACGGTATGCACAACAAAGCGGCTACTTCCCCTCGTTACCAACAATCGGAGCACTGATCAATGACGACCCATTCATCCCCTTCCCAGAACTTCACGCGCCGGCAAGTTCTCGTCGCTGCAAGCGCCTCTGCAGGTGTATTGGCTTGGCCAATGGCTGGCGCGCAAGATGTGTACCCGTCCAAACCTATCAAGATGGTGCATGCCTTCGCGGCAGGTTCCGGCACCGACAACACAGGCCGTGTGCTGGCCGAGCGGCTGTCGCAGCGGCTGGGGCAGCCCGTCGTCGTGGAAAACAAGCCGGGCGCCAACATGATCCTCGGCAGCGAGTACGCGGCCAAGCAGCCGGCCGACGGCTACACGATGATCATGGTCACTCTTGACAACCTCGGGATCAATCCTTCGCTGTATCGCAACCCTGGGTACTCGACCAAGGACTTCGACCCCCTGACACTGGTCGGCTTTCTGCCGCTGGTGCTGATGTCGTCCTCCGGCTTTCGCTACAACAACCTGCAGGAGCTTCGCGCCGCGGCCGCAGCTTCTAAGCAGCCATTCTCTTTTGGTACATGGGGCGTCGGCAGTGTGGCGCACATGTACGGCGAGCTGATCAAGGCCGAGACCGGCATCCCCTTCAACTTCATCCCCTTCCAGGGTGCTTCGCCGGCGACCAACGCGACGCTGGGTGGCCATGTGGATTTGACCCTGGCCAGCGCTTTCACATCCGCGACACATGTGAAGGCCGGCAACGCCAAGGCCCTGGCGATCGGCGGTACCGCGCGCGCCGCGGACCTCCCGCGTATCGCCACCTTTGCCGAGCAAGGGTTTCCGAACGTCGGCGCCGTTCAGTGGCACGGGGTGGCAGTGCGCGCGGGTGGCAAGCGCGAAATTGTCGACAAGCTCTATGCAAACCTGAGGGAAGTGCTGCAGGAGCCCGCCACCCAGGAAAAAATCCTGAAGACGGGCTACACAGCCATCGACGCGCGTCCGCCCGCGGCGTTCGCATCGTTCATCGACGCTGAAGCGCAGAAGTGGGAGCGCATCGTCAAGGCATCCGGTGTGACCGCTGAACGCTAACCGGACAGTTCCATGCGCAGCACTATTTCCTCGACGCTCCTTTTGCTCGCGACTTTGCTCGCCCTGCCCGCGGCAGCGCAAGACGCGTATCCCGCGCGCCCCGTGACCCTGGTCGTGCCTTCTCCCGCCGGGGGAACGACGGACGTGACAGCCCGCATCTTCGCGAAGAAGCTGCAGGAGATCCTTGGCCAACCTTTCCTGGTCGATAACAGGGCAGGGGCGAACGGCTACATCGGGACGCAATCGGTCCTGCGTGGCCCCAAGGATGGCCACCAGCTGATCGTGATGTCGGGAAGCCTGCACTCCTTCACGCCGGCCATGGTGGAGAAAATGCCATTCGATCCCATCGAGGATTTCGCGCTCATTTCCAAGCTGATCTCCTATCCCTTCGTGCTGGTGACCAGTGCAAAGCTGCCTTTCCAAAATGTCGCGGACATCGTGAAGGCGGGCAAGGAGCCCAACAGCAAACTGTCCTATGGCTCCTATGGCGTGGGCAGCTCGCCGCATCTGATCACGGAGTGGTTCAAACTGCGCACCGGCATCGACGCGGTGCACGTGCCCTACAAGGGCGGCGGCCAGGCGGCGAGCGACTCGATTGGCGGCCAGATATCCATGATGTTTGCTTCACTGCCCGCAGCCACGGCTCAGATCAAGGCGGGGCAGGTGCGCGCGCTGGTCATCACATCGGCGCGGCGGCATGATGCGTTTGCGAATGTGCCGGCTGCCGCTGAAAGCCTGCCGGGGTTCGAGGCGACGAGTTGGCTCGGCCTGGCGGCACCCAAGGGGACACCGGCTGCCATCGCCGAGAAGTTGCGCAAGGCGCTCGAAACGGCTGTGAAGGATCCAGCTGTCGTTGCCCAGCTCGAGGCCATCGGTGGCGAGCCGAACATCGACGCTTCTTCCAGGGCATTCCACGAATTCCTGCTGGCAGAAAAGAAGAAGTGGGACATGGTAGTGCGTGATGCAAAGATCCCGAAGGAAAAGGAGTAATTCATGAGCACACAGTCCGAAGCGCTGCATCGCGATGCCATCGTCATCGACGCCACCTGTCCGCTGCTGATGGAGGACGACACCCATCTGGGCCTGTACCAGGCAGGCGGATTCACGGCAGTGGCTCCAACCATCCGGGCAAACACCGGCACGAGTGCGGACGCGATTGTGCAGTTCGGCTATTGGCATCGGCGCGCGCGAGAACGTTCCGATTTGCTGCTGGTGCGCAAGGCGTCGGACATCGAGGCCGCGAAGCGAGAGGGGAAGATAGGCGTCATCCTCCACTTCCAGGGGACCGAGGTGCTCGATCGCAGTGTGGACATCATCGATGCGTACCACGCCCTCGGACTGCGGATCGTGCAACTAACCTACAACCGCCGCTGCCACGTGGGTGATGGGATCGAGGAGCCCGGCGACGCGGGACTCAGCAGGTATGGAAAGGCCGTTGTACGCAGGCTGAACGACACGGGCATCATCGTGGACTGCGCGCATACGGGGCTGCGTACGACGCTCGATGCTGTTGAGTGTTCGCGAGCGCCGGTGATCATCTCGCACGCGAACGCTCGCGCCGTCCGCGACATTCCGCGGAATGTGCCCGACGAGCTGTACCGGGCGATCGCTGGCACTGGCGGCGTGATCGGCGTAGTCGGATTTCCGAACTTCGTCGCCAATTCGAGGCACCCCTCGCTGGACCAGTTCATCGATCACATCGCGCACATCGCCGATGTCGTCGGCATCGACCACGTTGGCCTCGGAATCGATTACTACCTGGGCCAGCACCCGTTTTCCAACGATGAAGCGGCGACGAAAGCTTTTGCTGCGAGAGTGGCCATGGGTGTGTGGAGCGCGGAGTCCTATCCCGAGCCGCCGTATTACTACCCGGAGGGCATCGAGACGCCGGATCGGATGATGAATCTCACTGCAGCGCTGCTGCGACGCGGTTTCGCTGAAAACGACGTGCGGAAGGTCCTGGGGCTGAACTGGATGCGGGTCTACGCTGCTGTGTGGCGTTGAAACAGCCCTTCACACCTGCGGCGTGACCTGCAGCGCTCCGCTCCTGAACGCCACGTTGGCAGGGGCAAACGTAAGGGGGAGGCTGGGGAGCTGCTTGCCGGACAGCGTGTAGACGCCAATCTCGTTGCGAGAGGCGTCGACCACGTAGGCATTCTTGCCGTCCGTCGCCACGTCCCAGGGAAGGACCCAACCGGTTCCGAGCTCGCTCTGCACGCGTCCGTCGAAACCGAGCCTGAGCACTTTGCGCAGGCCCGTATCGGCTACCAGCACGCTGGTGCCTGCAACGACGAGCCCGCGCGGTGCACTGAGAATGCCGCTGCCGATCACACGCTTGACGCGGCCGTCGAGCGCGAAGCTCACGATGCGCGCATGCCGAGAATCGGAGACGAATATTTCATTCTGTCCGGCGGCGATTGCGCCGGGGTAGAGCAGCTCGCCTTCGCCGATGAAGCCGAGGGCCGTGCCATTGACGTCGAATATCTGTACGCGATGGTTGCCCGTCTCGACAACGTAGCCCAGGCCGTTGACCACGGCCACGCCGGCTGGGAAGTTGAACTTGCCCCGTGAGGTGCCAACGCCGCCATAGCGCCGTTGGCGTCCGTCATTGCCGGTGATGACGAGTGAGTGCGATCGGCCGATCGCCTGGAACTGCGGCGCGTATACCGTGGCGCGCATGGGCTCTTGCGGTGAGTCCAGCACCGTCAAGGACGGCGCGTCGTCTTCGCTACCGCCTCCACATCCTGCGAGGGGCAACAGCGCGATTGCGGCAGTGCCGGTGCCAAGGGAGAGGAAGGTGCGTCGATCGATTTTGCTCATCGGGTAATTCTATGTGTTCATGCGCGCAGGTAACAAGAGGAATCAGCGCGCGCTCGCCGATAATCGCCGCTTTGAAACGACGGCACCAACGATGATCGACCAACTGAAGCGACAGGATTTCACCGAACTCGCCGGCGGCGTTCTCCAGATCGAGCACGACGGGCACAACATACCCATGTCTGTGGTGGAAACGCGCGACTTGCCGGTGCGTTCGCCGCGCAACGCGCCCTTCGCAATCGTGCTCGAGGGCCCTGCGGCGCCTATGCTTTCGCAGGCGATCTATCCGGTGCTGCATCCGCAGCACGGCCGACTGGATTTGTTCATCGTGCCGATCTCGCGCGATGCCGCGCATGTTCGCTATGAGGTGATCTTCAACTAGCCCTGGCCGCAGCGGCGCTCCATGAAGAGGTAGTAGCCGCGTGTCTCAACTTCGAGGAAGCCGAGGCGGCTATACAACCGCATCGCGGGGTTGTACGGCTCGACGTGCAGGCTGATGGCAAGGCCGACCTGGTCTGCATGCGCGATCAGTGACCGCATCAGCGCGGTACCGATGCCCTGGCCGCGAATGGCGGGCAGCAAGGCCAGGTCCATCAGGCGGATTTCGCTGGGCGTCTGCTCGAGATAAATGCGCCCGACGGGCACGCCTTCACGTTCGATGACAAGCCACTGGGCTCGAGGGTAGTGGGCGAGGTAGTGAAGGTGTTGCTTGTCGAACTGGTCTTGCAGGAAGGCCGCCTTTTGCGCGTCCGTCCAATTCACGACGCGCAGTTCGTCCTCGCGCGTGGATGCATACAACCGGGAGAGAAAGGGGATGTCGCCTTGCGTTCTTTCACGAAGCGCGTAGCCCCCAGGCAAGCCAACGGCGAGCGAGGGCCGGATGTCGCTTGCGGCGGTATCCGGGGCGCTCTCCATTCGCATCAGTTCCGGCTGGGAAAGATGCCCTGCAACGCGATGCAGAAGTTGAGCACGAGATACGGCATCATGTTGTTGTGGGGTTGGCTGCCGCCGGTGTTGCTTACCATCTCCGGCGCCAGTGCCGTGAGATTGGCGGGGGTGCCGTAGAGGCTGACCGCCGCGGTGCCACCGCCCTGAAGCCCCACCAGCCCTTGAGCGAATGTCTTGCCCGTGCCCACGCTATTACCGATGTTGGTGGCCGGCGTTTCGGCAATGCCCTGCAGCATGTGCATGTGCTGAGGCATGGTGGACTGCGTGATGGTCACGGATGTGGAGCCGGCCGACTCGCCCAGGGTGTGGCCATTGCCGGCGTAGATCGGAACCCGGCCCCGGAGGTTGGGCAGTGCGAAGGTGGTCTGGCCATTGCCGCCGTACGTCGTGCCCAGCAGGGAGAACAGCGCCTGGTTCTGGTTGATCGGCAGGAACTGCCCGTTGCAGAAGGCCCATCCCTTGGGAGGGAAGTTGAAGGCCATGATCTTGATTTCTGACAGGAAGGGTTCAGACATGGTGTCGGTTCCTTGGGATGGAGGGCTGCGCCGGACGGATTGAACGGAAGGGGACCGTCAAGGTCTCGCCGGGTAAATGCCCTGCATCGCGATGCAGAACGTCAGTACCAGGTAGGGCTGCAGGTTGTTGTGCGGCAGGCTGCTGCCCGAGGCCGCCAGCGCCTGGGGCGCCATCTGGACGGTGGGCGCGTTGGCGCTGTAAGCAACACCCGAGCCGCTCTGCGTTCCCGTGTTGTAGGCGATTCTCGCCGGGACGTTTCCGGTAGGCGTCCCCACGGTCGCGGTCGCGGTGCTGACCTGCGCACTATGGGTGTGGAACGGTATTTCGCTGGTGAGGAGCGTGACGTTGTCGCTGCCACCCACTTCGCCCAGGTCCCTCAGGGACAAGCCCTGGCCCTGGCCAGGATGCATCGCAGCGGAGCCTTGCAGGTTGGGCAAGGCGAACGTGGACTTGCCGTCGCCGCCGTAATTTGTGCCCAGCAGCGAGAAGAGGGCGGTGTTCTGCGAGATCGGCATGAGTTGCCCATCGCAGGTGGCCCACCCGGTGGGCGCGAAATTGAACGGGAAGATGCGGATCTCGGCTACGAATTGGTCGGACATGGTCGCTCCGGGGCAGGTGAAGTTGGTCTGGGTCCGGCGGGTGCGCCGATCGGCCTCAGGCTTGGGTCGGGAAGACCCCGAACAGCGAGATGATGTAGTTGATGCAAAGGAACGGCTGCACGTTTTCGTGCGGCTGGCTGCCGCCGGCAGGCGTGATCTCCGACGCGACCATCGGAGCGGCGGGCGGCGGCGGGTTGTAGCCCACCATGCCGGCCTGGGTGCTCGAGGCCTGGGCCGGCACGCCGTTTTGCGGCGACAGGAGGGTGCCTCCGTCCGTGGTGCCGATGGCCTGGTGCGTGTGGCTCGGAATCTGCTGGGTGGTCAGCGTTTCCGATTCCGTGCCGGCCATTTCGCCGATCTGGTAGGTCGTGCCATCCGGGCCCTGGCCCATGTGGATCGGCACGCGACTCTGGAGGTTGGGCAGGGCGAAAGTTTCCTGGCCGTCCCCGCCGTAGGTGGTGCCTATCAGGTTAAAGAGGACGTCGTTTTCCGAGATGGGCATCAATTGGCCACTACAGAACGCCCAGCCGTTAGGCGGGAAGTTGCCCGCAAACAAACGAATCTCACCGACGAATGGCATGACTAACCCCCTAATGACTCGAGCCCTCTTCGCGGGCTGAGGAATCTCGCGGATCGCGATTGTTATTGTTGATATTCGCCGCGCGCTCGCCGATAAAGCGATGCGCAGTGAATTTCGCAGCCGCTAATGTAGCGGCGTTCGCGATGCTTGCCAAATTGGATTGATGGAAATATTGCCTATGTTCTTTGTCACGCCTTGCGGTTAGTATGCCGAACTTTCGCGCTGGCTTTGCCGGTGACGAATGCCGCAACAAGGGGGAATAACAATGGCAGCAACGACATTGGCCGCGGGCGAACTCGCCATCATCGGCTACAACACCGAAGACACGGGCAGCCCAGGGCTCGACTCCATCAGTTTCGTCCTGCTCAAGGCGATCGGCTCCGGCACTCAGATATTCTTCACCGACCGCTCCTGGACCGGCACCGTGTTCGCGGGGGCGGGAGGCGGCGAGGGGACCTATACCTACACTGCCGGCGCGGACCTTCCGGCCGGCACGGTGATCACGATCACACAGGCGAACCTGACGGGCGCGGGGATGGCATTGCTCGACACCGGCGAGACCCTCTATGCCTATCAGGGGGCGATCAATGCGCCCACGGCCTTCCTGTTCGCGGTGGACGTCGCCGACGGCAACACCACGTTCAATGGCTCGTTGACCAATACCGGCCTGAGCGTTGCCGCAGGAACAGCGGCCGCGATCGGCGTGGACAACGCGGCCTTCGGCACGCGCGGCTACAACATCCAGACACCGACACTGCTCCAGCAGATTGCCAACGCGACCGACTGGGTCCAGAACGACAACAGCCCCCAGCCGTCGCAGTACACCAATGGCGCCAACTTCTTCACGGCGCCCGACAAGCAGATCTGGGTGGCCAGCTCGGGCGCCGGCGAAGCCATCACGATGCTCAACATCGATGGCACGGTCAACAGCACCAGCACGGCGTACCAGATCACCCACGCGTTCCAGAACGACGCCAACCTGTACCACCCCAGCGACATCACGCTCGACACGGTCAACGACAAGTTCTTCTTCATCAATGCCGACCTGGCGGGACACAACCAGATCGTGCAGGGCAGTATCAGCCAGGTGCTGGCCAACCCCGGCGCGCCGATGGTGCTGACCACGCTGTATAGCAATACGGACAGTGGCGCGACAAACAGCATGCGCACGCTGTCTATCGATCCGGCCAACGGCAAGATCTACTTCGACCTGGGCACGACGTTCGTCAAGATCAACTACAACACGGCCAACCAGACGCCCACGGTGCTGGCCGACCTGGGTGCCGGCCACTACATCACCCAGGCGACGATCGACTACACCAATGGCGAGGTCTATCTTGGCAGCAGTAGCGTCAGCACGTTTTTCGGCCAAGACATTGTCGACACGAATTACATCTACAAGGCGACGGGGCTTACGTCCAGCTCGAGCTCTCTGACATTCGCCCAACTGCCCTTCAATCCGGACGACGACGACGCCACCGCGCCGAACGACCCGGACATCTTCCCCATGACGGGTGAGGCCTGGCCGGCCGAGCGCGGCACCATCCGCGGCATCGACATCGACCCGACGGGGCGCTTCCTCTACATCGTCACCGGCACCGTGATCCTGGATACCAGCACGGCCCAGGACGGCTCGCAGGTGACGACGTTCTACGGCGGCATCTACAAGTACGACCTGACGAGCAACGCCGCCGGTAATGTCACTACGCTGTTCCAGCAGAACGGCAGCACTGGCCCGGTCGGCCTGCTTTACTACATCGAGGTCGATCCCAGCACCGGCAAGTATTACGTCATCGACGAAACGGGTTCCAATGCTGCTGTCGGCGACGGCGGCGTGTGGGTGGGCAGCACGGCAAGCGCCGGCACGCCCACGCTGCTGGGCACGGTGGGCAACATCAACGGCCTGGGTCCGCAGGGGCTGGAAATCCAGGACGCACCGAACATCGATTCGGCGACCGCGCTGACCCCCACCATCACCGAAACCGCGGGCAACCCGTCGCCCGCGCCGACGGCCGTGCAGCCGGCCAGCACGTTCGCGGTGAGCGACTTGGACAGCTCAACCGGCTCGTCCAACCTGGCCGGCGCGCAGGTGCGCATCTCGTCGAACTTCCAGTCGGGCTCCGGCCACCAGGACGTCCTGACCATCAGCGGCGCGACCGGCGGCACCTCCAACGGCATCACGTATTCGTACGATTCGACGACCGGTGTGATGACCCTGAGCGGCATCACGACCTTCGCCAACTACAACACCGTCCTGTCCCTGGTGCGCTACCACGTCACCGGCGACAACCCGACCAACTACGGTGCGGCCGGCACGCGCACGCTGTCCTACTCGACTTTCGACGGCCTGCTGCACTCCGATGAGTTCAATGCCTCGGTCACCGTGGTCGGCGTTAATGATGCACCCGTCAACACGCCCGGCGCAGCCGGCGCCGCGGCTGAGGACAGCTCGAGCAACGCGCTGACCGGCATCTCGGTGCTCGACGTCGACGCAAATCCTGCGACGCAGGACATCCGTGTCGTGCTGTCGGTGGTCCACGGCACCATCACGATCCGGACGGATGTCGCGGGCGGCATCGTGGCGGGCGACATCACGGCGGGCGTCAACGGCTCGACCACCATCACCATCACGGCCACGCAGAACGAGATCAACGCGACGCTCGCCAACGCCACCGGCCTGGTGTACACGCCGACACCGAATTTCAACGGCGCCGACGCGCTCACCATCGTCACCAACGACCTGGGGCTGAACGGAACCGACGCCGGCCTGTCCGGCGACGGCACGAGCGAGCAGGACAGCGACACGAAGGCAATCAACGTGTCGGCCGTCAACGATGCGCCCGTGGTTGCCGGCGACGGCACCGAGGACGCGGCGGTGATCAACGAGGACCTGCCGAGCGCTGTGGGCCAGACCGTTTCTTCGCTGTTCGGGGGCCAGTTCACCGACGTGACGGACGACCAGACGGCGTCCGCCGGTTCTTCCGCCAACACCCTGGCAGGCATCGCCGTCATCGCCAACGGCTCGAGCGGCGCGACCGGCCAGTGGCAATTCTGGAATGGCGCGAGCTGGACGGATATCGGCACCGCGACGGCGGCCGCGGCTCAGCTGATCAGCGCCGCGACAGCGATCCGCTTCAACCCCGCACTGAACTTCAACGGCGCGGCGCCGACTCTCACCGTGCGGCTGGTCGACAACTCGGGCGCCGGCTTCGCCAACGGCGACGACGTCAACCTGACCGCGGCGTTCGGCGGCACCACCCGGTATTCCAGTGACACGGTGATCCTGAGCGAAACCGTCAACCCCATCAACGACGCGCCTACCTCCACTTTGCTGCAGGGCGACAGCGTCACCTTCAACGAGGGCAGCACGCCGGTCAAGCTCGATTTGACTTCGAATGCGACCATTGCCGACGTCGACAGCGCCAACTTCAGCGGGGGCTCGCTCACGGTTTCGATTTCCAGTGGGGTGGTGTCCGGTGAGGACCAGCTTGGCATCGACACCACGGGCGCAGTCACGGTCGTGGCCGGAACGGTATCGGTGAGCGGCACGGCCATCGGCACCTATACCGGCGGTGGCACCGGCGGCAGCGACCTCGTTTTCGCGCTGAATTCGGACGCGACGCCGGCCGCTGTCCAGGCGCTGGTCCGAGCACTCACATACACCAACAGCGAAGGGGAGAACCCCACCGGCGGCGCCCGTGGCATCACGCTGACGCTGGTCGATGGCGACGGCATCGATGGCGGGCTCGGCGCGGACACGCTCACCGTGACCAGCTCTGTCACCGTCGTACCGGTTAACGACGCGCCCAGCGGGGCCGACAACAGCACCACGCTGTTCGAGGACGCGACCTACACCTTCACCTCGGCCGACTTCGCCACCGGCTTCGCGGACGTCGACAACAACACGTTTGCCGGCATCAAGGTGACCACGCTCGCAGCTTCGGGCACCCTGATGTACGACGCCGACGGTGCCGGCGGTGCCGCGCCCACGGCAGTGCTGGCCAATGCTGTCATCAGCGCAGCCGACATCGCGGCCGGCAAGGTCACTTTCGTTCCGGCTGCCAATGCCAGCGGTAGTCCATACACCACTTTCACCTTCGCCGTGAAGGACGACGGCGGCGTGGCAAACGGCGGCGTCGAGTTCGACCCGAGCGCGAGCACGTTCACGCTCAATGTCACGTCGGTCAACGATGCGCCGGCGCTCGACCTGGACAGCGGCGCCGGTGGCACGGGTGCTGCAGCGGCCTACACCGAGGCCGCGGCCGCGACCCAGGTCGCGCCGGCCGCTACCGTGACGGACTCAGATTCGGCCGACTTCGGCGGCGGATCGCTGACCGTCTCCTTCACCGCCAACGGCACGGCCGCGGACCAGCTGACCGTGCGCAACGTGGGCACCGGGGCCGGGCAGATCGGCGTGTCGGGCGCCAACATCAGCTACAGCAACACGGTCATCGGCACTTTCACCGGCGGGACCAACGGCAGCGACCTGGTGATCGCCCTGAACGCCAGCGCGACGGCCGCCGCCGTGCAGGAACTGACACGCAACGTCAGCTTCTCGAACAACTCCGGTGCACCCTCGACGCTGACGCGAAACCTGGCCTTCACGCTGGTCGACGGCGACGGGAGCGCAAACAGCGGCTCCGACACGGCCAGCGCCACGGCGACTGTCACCGTGACACCCATCAACTCCGCGCCCACCGGCGGCGCGTCCATTACCGGCACGGCGACGGAAGACCAGGTTCTCAGCGCAGTCTCCACCCTGGCCGACGCCGAGGGCATGGGGACGCTGCACTACCAGTGGCAGCACGACGTCGGTTCCGGCTTCGTCAACGTGGGCGCTGACCAGTCGACCTACACCCTGGGCGACCCCGATGTGGGGGGCGTGGTCCGGGTGGTGATCAGCTACACCGACGGAGGGGGCACACTGGAATCGGCGACCAGCGCGTCGACAGCGGCCATCACCAACGTCAATGACACCCCGGCCGGCGGCGTGTCGATCACAGGTACGACGACGGAAGACCAGGTCCTGACGGTCGACACCAGCGCCCTGGCTGATGCCGATGGCCTTGGCACGCTGCATTACCAGTGGCAGCGCGACACCGGGTCAGGCTTCACCAATGTGGGCGCCGACCAGGCGACCTACACCCTGGGCGACGCCGACGTGGGCGGCACGGTCCGCGCCATCGTCAGCTACACCGACAACCAGGGCACGGCGGAAGCAGTGACCAGTTCGGCCAGCGCCGCGATCGCCGCCATCAACGACCCGCATACGGGTGGCGCCTCGATCACCGGCACGGCGACCGAGAACCAGATTCTCACCGCGGTCTCGACCCTGGCTGATGTCGATGGACTCGGTACTCTGCACTACCAATGGCAGCACGACGTTGGTTCGGGTTATGTCAATGTCGGGGCCGACCAATCGACCTACACCCTGGGCGACGCCGACGTGGGCGGCGTGGTCCGCGTGGTGATCGGCTACACCGACGGCCAGGGTTTTGCTGAATCGGCGACCAGCGCCAGCACCGCCTCGATCGCCAACGTGAACGACCCCCACACCGGCGGCGCGTCCATCACCGGCACGGCGGCCGAAGACCAGGTGCTGACCGCCGTGTCCACCCTGGTCGATGCCGATGGCCTGGGGACGCTGCACTATCAATGGCAGCACGACGTCGGGTCGGGTTTCGTCAATGTGGGAGCCGACCAGGCCACTTACACCTTGGGCGACGCCGACATCGGCGGCGTCGTCCGGGTGGTGATCAGCTACACCGACCAGCAAGGCACGGCGGAGTCGGCGACCAGCTCGGCGACAGCAACGATCAGTGCCACCAACGACACTCCGACCGGCGGCGTGTCGGTCACGGGTACGCCCACCGAAGATCAGGTGCTGACCGCGGACACCAGCACGCTGGCCGATTCCGACGGCCTGGGCACGCTGCATTATCAGTGGCAGCATGACGTTGGTTCCGGCTACGTCAATGTCGGGTCCGACCAGGCCACCTACACCCTGGGCGACGCCGACGTCGGCGGCACGGTCCGGGTGGTGATCAGCTACACGGACGGGCAGGGCTTCGCCAATTCGGCGACCAGCAGCGCCACCGCCGCGGTGGCCAATGTCAACGACGTGCCCACAGGCACGGTGACGATCAGCGGTACGCTGGCGCAGGGCCGCACGCTTACGGCAGCCAACACGCTGGCTGACGCGGACGGCCTGGGCACCATCACCTACCAGTGGCGCGCCGACAGCGTCGACATTGGTGGGGCCACGGGCTCGACATACGTGCTGACCGCATCGGAGGTCGGCAAGGGGATCACCGTGGTCGCCAGCTACACCGACCAGCACGGCACGCCCGAAGCCGTCCCGTCAGCCGCGACGGCCGCCATCGCCGCCGATGCGGATGCGCCGGTCGTGATCAGCTTCAGCCCGACCGATGACAACACGGCCGTGCCGCTGGGTTCCGACATCTCGTTCACGTTCAATGAACTCATCGTCGCCGGCACCGGCAATATCGTGCTCCAGACAGTGTCCGGCGCGGTCGTGGAAACCTACGATGTCGCGACCAGCATCAACCTGTTGTTCAGCGGTGATACGCTGACGATCGACCCCTCGGCCGCCCTCGACCCGGGCGTGGCCTACCGCGTCGTGTTCGACACGGGAAGCGTGCTGGACCTCGCCGGCAACGCTTTTGCTGGGGCCCCTGACTACAACTTCGCTACGTCGAGCGATCTGGTGACCGGCGGCAGGGGGAGTGACATCCTGATCGGCGGCCCGGGGGACGATCAGCTCGATGGCGGGAAGGGCAAAGACACGATGATCGGCGCCCAGGGCGACGACACCTACTACGTCGATAACAAGCGGGATATCGTGATCGAGGAGCCCAATGCGGGCACAGACCAAGTGTTCGCCAGTTCCAGCTACGTGCTCGGGGCCAACGTCGAAAACCTGACCCTCACGGGATTCCGGTCCCGCCATGCCACCGGCAATGAGCTGGACAACGTCCTTGTTGGCAACGAAGCGAACAACAAACTCACTGGCGCCCTGGGTGCAGACACGCTCACGGGCGGCCTTGGAAGGGACAGGTTCATCCTGCTTGCCGAGGACGACAGTCCCGCCACGCCCGGGGCATGGGATGTGATCACGGATTTCAACGTGGGGGAACGCGATCGAATCGACCTGCGCCGCGTGGATGCGGACGTCGCCGAACCGGGCAACCAGAGATTCACCTGGATCGGAGCCGCCGCTTTCGGGGCGGACGCGACCGGACAGTTGCGGTTCGACAGCGCTACGCACATGCTTTACGGCAGTACCGATGCGGATGCCAATGCGGAGATCGCGATACAGCTGCTCGGTGTCACCAGCCTGGATCTGGATTCCATCATGAGATAGCCGCGCAACGCCGCGGTGATGCAGCTGGACCGTGGTTCCATTGCCGGTTGCGGCTTCCACTTACGCCGTCGCGGTGGTGCTTGCGCCACAATCGGCAGAATGAGTCTCCTGGTCGCAACCATCGCGGGCAGCACGCCGCTCGTGCTCGATTCGCCACACAGCGGCGTGGTCTATCCGGAAGACTTCGGCCATGCGTGCGACGATCAGGCCTTGCGGCAGGCCGAGGACACGCATGTGGAAAAGCTCTACGACTTCGCGCCCGCGCTCGGCGTGGCCTGGGTCGAGGCGCTGTTTCCGCGCAGCTACCTGGATGTAAACCGCAACACCACCGAAATCGACGTCTCGTTGTTTGACGAGGTCTGGCCCGATCCGGTGGAAACCGACCCGAAAGCGCTCGCCAAGGTGCGGCTCGGCAAGGGCCTTGTGTGGCGCATCACCGACGAGGGCACTCCGCTGTACGAGCGCAAACTCTCTGTCCAGGAGGTGCGCTCGCGCATCGAGCGGTGCTGGCAGCCCTACCACGATGCCGTTCGCGCAGCGGTGGACGCTGCGCATGCGCGGCATGGTTACTGCATCCACGTCAACTGTCATTCGATGCCGGCCGTCGCATCCGAGTACTCCACCGATTTCCCGGGGCTGGTCCATGCGGACTTCGTCATCGGCGACCGCGATGGCACCTCTGCCGCCCCGGCCTTGTCGCAGCGCGTCTGCGAGCACCTGCGCGCCAGGGGCTACAGCGTCGAGTACAACCATCCCTACAAGGGCGTGGAGCTGGTGCGGCGCTACGGTGACCCGGCGCGGCATCGCCACAGCATTCAGGTCGAGGTCAACCGGAAGCTTTACATGGACGAGAAGACGCTGGAGCCGCACGAAGGCTTCGAGCCGCTCAAACGGGACTTGCGTTCCCTGGTCGAAATGTTGCTGGGCACCGACCCGCGCGGCCTGTGATGGACCGGGTCGACGCAATCGTCATCGGGGCCGGCGCGGTGGGTCTTGCCGTGGGGCGCGCACTGGCGCAAAGCGGCCGGGAGACCATCGTCACCGAGGCGCAGACCGCCATCGGCCAAGGGGTGAGTTCGCGCAACAGCGAGGTCATCCACGCAGGCTTGTACTACGTGCCGGGATCGTTCAAGGCGCGCATGTGCGTGCGCGGCAAGGAGCTCTTGTACGCGTTGTGTGCCAGCCATGGCGTGGGGCATCGTAACTGCGGCAAGCTCGTCGTCGCCAACGGTGATGCAGAGGCTGCGGCACTGCGGGCGCTGCAGGACCGCGCCATTGCCAACGGTGTTCCCGTGCAATGGCTGGAAGCGCACGAGGCGCAGGCGCTGGAGCCGGCGCTGCGGTGCACGGCGGCACTTTTCTCGCCGAGCACCGGCATCGTGGACAGCCATGGCTTCATGCTGGCGCTGCAAGGCGGTCTGGAGAATGCCGGTGGCATGGTCGCGCTCGGCTCGGCAGTCGATTCGGCGGTGCTGGGGCAAGGTGGCCGCCCGCACGTCGTGCGCCTGGCCGACGGCAGCGAGGTGGCGGCGCCGGTCGTCGTCAACGCGGCCTCGCTGCACGCGTGCGCACTCGCGCGCAAATTCGAGGGGCTCGACCCGAGGTTAGTGCCGCGCGAGTATTTCTCCAAGGGCAACTACTACGCGCTCTCAGGCCGCGCGCCGTTCTCGCACCTGATTTACCCGGCCCCGGCGGATGCGTGGCTGGGCGTGCACCTCACGCTGGACCTGGGGGGCCAAGCCAAATTTGGCCCCGACCAGGAATGGCTCGATGTGCAACGCCCCGAGGACATTGATTACACAGTGGACCCACGGCGTGCCGACGGCTTCTACGCAGAGGTGCGGCGTTATTGGCCGGGCCTTGCCGACGGGGCGCTGCAACCCAGCTACAGCGGCGTGCGTCCCAAGATCCACGCGCCCACCGAAAAGGCTCCTGATTTCCGCATCGACGGGCCGCAGTTGCATGGTGTCGCAGGACTGGTCAATCTGTTCGGAATCGAATCGCCGGGGTTGACGAGCGCACTGGCCATCGGCGAACACGTGCTCACGCTGCTGGAGCCCTAGGTGGGCAGGGCCAGCCGGCGCCACCTGCTGATGGCGGCCCTGCTGGCCGCGCCGCTGCTGGCGCAATCCCAGGTGCAGTCGCTGCCCCCTGTCACCATCACCGCGACGCGGATCGAGGCATCTCCGTTCGACGTGCCTGCGTCCGTAGACGTGATCGACGGTGCGAGCCTGCGCGCGGCTGGACGCCCCGGGATCAACCTGTCCGAGAGCCTTGGGTTGGTGCCCGGCGTGGCCGCTCGCGACCGGCAGAACTACGCACAGGACTTGCAGCTGTCCATTCGCGGCTTTGGCGCTCGCTCCACGTTTGGTGTGCGTGGTGTGCGACTTTACGTTGACGGGATTCCCGCGACGATGCCGGACGGACAAGGCCAGCTGTCACACATCGATCTTGCCTCGGCCGGCCGCATCGAGCTTCTGCGCGGACCTTTTTCCGTGCTGTACGGCAATTCGTCGGGCGGGGTATTGCAGGTTTTCACCGAATCCGGAGAGGGCGCTCCGGCCGTATCGTCCAGTCTGACTTATGGCAGCGACGGGCTGGTGCGGCCTGGCGTGCGCGTCACCGGCAGCACGCCGGCGTTGGGCTATGCGATCAGCGCCAACCGCTTTTCCTCCGACGGCTCGCGGGATCACAGCAGCGCCGAGCGCAACGTCGGCAACGCGAGGCTGGATTTCAAACGAGGGGAGGGCAGCGACTGGACGCTGGTGGCCAACACCGTCAAGTTGCGTGCCGACGACCCGCTGGGCCTGACGCGCGCTCAGTTCGATGCGGCGCCACGCAGCGCCGATGCTTCTGCGACGCTGTTCAACACGCGCAAGACCGTCACGCAGAGCCAGCTCGGTCTGGTCCACGAACGCCGGCTGGACGCGGGCGACCGACTCCGGCTGATGGTCTACGCGGGCGAACGTGACACCGAGCAATTCCAGGCGATCCCCACAGGGCCGCAGGCGAACGCGTTACACCCTGGCGGCGTGATCGGGCTGGAGCGCCGCTACGCGGGCGCGGACTTGCGCTGGACCCGCAAGCGCCAGACCGCGCTGGGGCCGTTGGAGGTGGTGGCCGGCCTCGCCTATGACCACATGAACGAACATCGCCAGGGCTGGCAGAACTTCGCCGGGCAGGCGCTCGGTGTGCAGGGCGCTCTGCGGCGCAACGAAGACAACGCGGTCTCCAACCTCGATCCTTATTTGCAGGCGGCCTGGACGTTCGCACCGCGCTGGACCTTGACCGCGGGCGTGCGTCACAGCGCGGTGAAGTTCGCCTCCAACGACCTGTACATCGCCGGCGCGAACGGCGACGACAGCGGCGAGGTTCGGTACAGCGCGGCGCTTCCCGTCGCGGGCCTGATGTACGCGATGTCGCCGCGCACACACCTGTACGCGGCCGCAGGCCGGGGGTTCGAGACGCCGACTTTCAACGAACTCGCGTACCGCCCGGACGGCTCGGCGGGGCTGAACTTCGCACTGCGTCCCTCGCGAAGCGACAACTTCGAAATCGGCATCAAGGGCCGCGCACCGGATGCATGGCGCAGTGAATGGAACGCCGCGCTGTTTCACACGCGCACGCGCGATGAAATCGTCACGCGCACGAACATCGGTGGCCGCAGTTCGTTCCAGAATGCAGGCGCGACGCAGCGGCGCGGCCTGGAGCTCTCATGGAGCGCCGTGCCTGCGCCTGACTGGCAACTGCAACTGGCCCATACCTGGCTGGACGCCCGTTACCGCGAAGCGTTCGCCACCTGCACCGCGGCGCCATGCACCGTGCCCACGCAGGTCATCCCGGCCGGCAACCGCATTCCCGGCACCGCGCAGTCGATGACTGCCATGGAGATGGCGTGGCAGCCGGCACGCGGCTGGCGCGCGGGGCTGGAGCTGCGCCGCTCCAGCCGCGTGTACGTCAATGACGCTAACAGCGAAGCCGCGCCTTCATTCACGACGCTGGCCCTGCACGCGGGATACCTGTTCGATTTCAAGCGGTGGAACCTGTCCATCACCGCACGCGTCGACAACGCGCTGGACCGTCGCTACGCCGGCTCGGTCATCGTCAACGAGGGCAACGGCCGCTTCTTCGAGCCCGCGCCCGGCCGAAACTACGTGGTCAGCTTGGCGGGCAGCTACGCCTTCTGAGTTTCGTCGGCAGCGCGCAGGCGCTGGATGGCACGCGCGGCCTGCGTGACCAAGTCGGGGCCGCGATAGATCAGCCCAGTGTAGATTTGCACCACGTCCGCTCCCGCGCGGATTTTGCTCACCGCGTCGTCGGCGCTCATGATGCCGCCGACACCAATGATCGGGAACTTCTTGCCCAGCACGGCGCGCAACTGCCCGATCACCCGGTTGCTCGGCTCGAGCACCGGCGCGCCGCTCAGGCCGCCCGCTTCCTCGGCGTGCGGCAGGCCCTTGACCGCATCGCGGCTGGTGGTGGTGTTGGTGGCGACGACGCCGTCCATGCCGTGGCGCTTCAGCGCCGCTGCGATCACCTCGATCTGCGCCTGGTCCAGGTCGGGTGCGATCTTCACGAAGATCGGCACGCGCCGGCCGTGCTGGCGGGCCAGCGCCTCGCGGCGCGTGGCGATCGCGCCCAGCAGGCCGTCGAGCGCCTCGTCGGACTGCAGCGAGCGCAGGTTGCTGGTGTTGGGGCTGGAGATGTTGATCGTCACGTAGTCCGCATGCGGGTACACGCCGTCCAGGCCCACGAGGTAATCGCTCGTTGCATTCTCGATGGGCGTGGCTGCGTTCTTCCCGATGTTCAGGCCCAGGATGCGCCCCTTCTTGCGAAAGGAAGAGCGTTTGACGTTGGCGATGAAGGCTTCGAGGCCGTCGTTGTTGAAGCCCAGCCGGTTGATCAGCGCATTGGCTTCGCGCAGCCGGAACAGGCGCGGCTTGGGGTTGCCCGGCTGGGGGCGCGGCGTGACGGTGCCCACCTCCACGAAGCCGAAACCCAGTGCGCCCAGGCCGTCGATGCAGCGGGCGTTCTTGTCCAGGCCGGCGGCCAGGCCCACGCGGTTGGGAAACTGCAGGCCCGCAAGCTCGATGGGATCGTCGACCATGCGGCTGCAGTAGGCCCATTCCAGCGGCGTGCCCTGCAGGCGCGCGAGGGACTGCATGGTGATCTCGTGCGCGGTTTCGGGGTCGAGGCCGAAGAGGAAGGGGCGGGCGAACGAATAGGGCAGCAGCGACATGGATAATTCGGGAAATCCAAGGATTGTCGCAAATGACGCAAATGAACCAGGACGAACTGAAAGCGCTGGTCGGCCAAGCCGCACTGCAATACGTGGTCGAGGGAGAAATCGTGGGCGTGGGCACGGGCTCCACGGTCAACAAGTTCATCGACGCGCTGGCGGCGATGAAGGGTCGGGTGCGGGGCGCGGTGTCCAGCTCCAACGCCTCCACTGAGCGGCTCCAGGCCATCGGCATCCCGGTGTTCGACGCGAACGACGTGGGCGAGATCGCGGTCTACATCGACGGCGCCGACGAGATCGATCCGCGCGGCAACATGATCAAGGGTGGCGGAGCCGCGCTCACGCGCGAGAAGATCGTCGCGGCGCAATCGCGACGCTTCGTGTGCATCGCGGACGAATCCAAGCAGGTGCCGGTACTGGGGCGCTTCCCTGTTCCGGTGGAAGTGATCCCCATGGCGGCGCAGCGGATCATGCGGCAGTTCGCGGCTCTCGGCGGCACGGCCCGGGTTCGCCTGAAGGACGATCAGCCGCTCGTGACGGACAACGGCCAGCACATCCTGGATGTCGCGGGCCTCTCGATCGCGCAGCCGCTGGAGTTCGAAAGCGAAGTGAACCAGTGGCCCGGCGTCATCACCGTGGGCGTGTTCGCCCACCAGCGGGCCGCCGTGTGCCTGCTGGGCACCGCCGGTGGCGTCAGGACCCTCGAGTTCTGATCAGAACCGGATGCCGCTGGGGTTTTCAGCAGGCGCGGACTGCGGGGTGGGGGCTGCGGCGCTCGGGCTCGGCGCGGCCGGGGCAGCCCTTGCCGCGCGGGGTTCCTGGGCGGCCACCAGTGGGGCGGCGGGTGCCTGCGCGTAGCCTGGGGGCAGCTGTGATGTCTTGGGGTAACCGGCGGCGTCAAGGAACTGCACCCACTCGGTCTCCGAATAGCCCTTGATCTGCTGGCCACCGATGGTGAGGAACGGAAGCGAAAGCGAACCCGCCAGGCGCCGCAACGCCTCGATGTCCTCCCTCGTCGTTACCGTTCTTTCCGCGAAGGGAATTCCGCGGCTGATGAGCATCGTGCGGCCCGCGCCGCACGGTGCGCAATCCGGCGCGGTGTACAGCGTGACGGGATAGCGGTTGGCGGCCTGGCGCAACTCGAAGGGCAATGCGCTGGTGTCCGTGCCGCGTGCGCCGGGCAACGCAACCGTCTTGGCGGGGCTGGCACGGGTGGCGGGATCCAGTGGCTGCTTGTCGGAAAAGGTGATGCGCCCGTCGGGCCCGACGATGCGAAAGATCTGTTGCGCGTTTGCGTCAAAAACAGGGGACCCGGCGAGGGCCAACACCCCGAGGGCGCAGGCGGCGAACAACGAACGACCAAAAAACATAGGTTTCGACTCCAGTGTTCCAGTCAGCGGGTCAGGCCATTCCCTGGTGTCGCAGCAGGGCGTCCAGAGTGGGTTCGCGACCCCGGAAGGCCTTGAAGGACTCCATCGCGGGCCGGCTTCCCCCAGCTTCAAGGATGGCCTGGCGGTATTTTCTACCGGTTTGAATACTGGGCAACCCATCGTTACCGGATGTTTCTTCGAAAGCGGCGTACGCATCGGCGCTGAGTACCTCGGCCCATTTGTAGCTGTAGTAGCCCGCGGCATAGCCGCCCGCGAAGATATGGCTGAACGTGTGGGCGGTGCGGCTGAACGCGGGAGGCTGCAGCACGGCGACTTCTTCGCGAACCTGTTTGAGTAACGGCATGAAATCCTGGGCCGGGTCGTGCTCGGTGTGCAGCAGCATGTCAAACAGCGCGAATTCGATCTGGCGCAACGTAGCGAGGCCGCTCTGGAAATTCTTGGCGGCCAGCATCTTGTCGAACAACTCGCGCGGCAGCGGCGCTGCGGTATCGACATGCGCGGTCATGTGGCGCAGCACGCCCCATTCCCAGCAGAAGTTCTCCATGAACTGGCTGGGCAGTTCCACGGCATCCCACTCCACACCGCTGATGCCCGACACATCGCGCTCGTTGACCTGCGTGAGCATGTGGTGCAGCCCATGGCCCGATTCGTGGAAGAGGGTGATGACGTCGTCGTGCGTGAGCAGCGGCGGCTTGCCTTCGACCCCCTCTGCGAAGTTGCACACCAGATGCGCCACCGGCGTCTGAAGCTCACCGTTGTCGGGACGCAGCCAACGCGCGCGAACGTCGTCCATCCATGCACCGCCCCGCTTGCCGGTGCGTGCCGCCGGGTCAAGATAGAACTGGCCCACCAGCTCGGTCGTCAGTTGGTCGCCTTCCCGTCGCTCGCGTTCGATGCGGTAGAACTCCACGCCGGGGTTCCATACGGGCGCCACGTCGCGGCGGATCGTGACCTCGAACAGCGTTTCGATGATCTTGAACAGGCCCGCCAGCACTTTGGGCGCGGTGAAGTACTCCTTGACCTCCTGCTCGCTGAAGGCGTAGCGCTCCTCCTTGAGCTTCTCCGCGATGTACGACCAGTCCCATGCCTGCGGGTCCTTCAGGCCCAGCTTGTCGGAGGCGAAGGCGCGCATGTCGGCGACGTCCTTCTCGGCGTATGGCCGCGCGCGGCGGGCGAGATCGCGCAGGAAGTCGATCACCTGCTGCGGTGAATTCGCCATCTTGGGCACCAGCGACACCTCACCGAAATTCCTGAATCCGAGCAGCCGGGACTCTTCCTGGCGCAGCGCCAGGATTTCGCGGATGAGATCGCTGTTGTCGAACGCAGGGTCGCCCTGGTCGCTCGCGCGCGTCACGTAGGCGCGGTAAAGGCGCTCGCGAAGTGCGCTGCTGTGGGCAAACTGCATGACCGGCAGGTAGCTGGGCATCTTCAAGGTCAGCTTATAGCCGGGCTTGCCATCGGATTCGGCGGCGGCACGCGCCCCCTGCACCACGTCTTCCGGCAGGCCCGCGAGCTCGTCCTGCGTTGCGTAGTAGGCGTAGGCATCGGTCGCATCGAGTGCGTGTTCGCTGAACTTCTGGCTCAGCTCGGCCTGCCGGTCCTGAATGGCGGCGAATCGTTCCTTGGCAGCCCCGGTGAGCTCCGCACCACCGAGCACGAAGTTGCGCATCGCGTTCTTGTGGGCCTGGCGCTGCTCGCCATTGAGTGTGGCCGGGTCGATGGCCTTGTACTTGGCATACAGGCGCTCGTCGGAGCCGAGGCGCGTCCAGAAATCGGTAATCCTGGGCAGGGCATCGTTGTAAGCAGCGCGCAGCTCCGGCGTGTCGGCAACGCTGTTCAAGTGGCTCACGACGCTCCACGCGCGCCCGAGTTCCTCGGTGGCTGTGTCCAGCACCTGGGCGATGTCCTGCCAGCGGCTGGGGAAGTCGGGTTGCGTGACGGTTTCCAGGGCCTTGTCGGCCCTGGCCAGCAAGGCGTCCACCGCGGGGCCCACGTGCTGCGGGTGGACCTGGTCAAAGAGGGGAAGGCCGGTGAAATCGAGAAGGGGATTGCTCATCCCCGTCATTTTGCGTCAGACCGGCCGGTTGCAAGCCCCGTAAGGGCTTGTCCACAAGCTGTGCGTGGCGTCGCGAACGAAGTCGGCTACGCGCCGTCCACGGCCCGTAGCCCGCACACTGCGCTTGCTTTCTTCGCGATCGCGCAGTTACTCACGGAACGGCACCTAGCGAAGCGAAGACGCGCGTTCGGCCGCTTCCAGCGTATTGACGAGCAACATCGCGCGGGTCATGGGGCCGACGCCGCCCGGCACAGGCGTGATCCAGCCGGCGACTTCCTTCACGCCCGCGAAATCGACGTCGCCGCACAGCTTGCCCTCGTCGTTGCGGTTCATGCCCACGTCGATCACCACGGCGCCGGGCTTGACCATGTCGGCGGTGAGCACGTTGCGCTTGCCGACGGCGGCGACCACTACGTCGGCTTGCAGGGTGAACGCCTTCAAGTTGCGGGTGCGGCTGTGGCAGACCGTGACGGTGGCGTCCTTGGCGAGCAGCATCATGGCCATCGGCTTGCCGACGATGTTGCTGCGGCCGATGACGACGGCGTTCTTGCCGCGCAGGTCATAGCCGATTGATTCCAGCATCTTCATGCAGCCATACGGCGTGCAGGGCCAGAAGCCCGGCTGGCCGACCATCAGGGCGCCGGCACTGGCGATGTGGAAGCCGTCGACGTCCTTGGCCGGAGAAATCGTCTCGATGACCTTGTGGGTGTCCATGTGCTTGGGGATGGGCAGCTGCACCAGGATGCCGTGGACGGCCGGGTCTTCGTTCAGCGTGCGGATGCGCGCGAGCAGGGCGGCCTCTGTCATGTCGGCGGGGTAGCGCTCCAGCGTGGCCGCCAGGCCCGTCTCCGTGCTGTCGTTCACCTTGTGGCGCGTGTACACCTCGCTGGCCGGATCGTCGCCCACCATGATGACGGCGAGGGCGGGCTGGATACCGCGGGCTTTCAGGGCCTGTGTACGGCCGGAGACTTCCGCGCGAATCTTCTTGGCAAGCGCGTTGCCGTCGATCAGCTGGGCGGTCATGTCAGGCCTTCGGTGCGTTCTGGCCCAGCGCGATTTTGAGCAGGTCGGCGACCGTGTTGGCGTTGAGCTTTTCCATGATGTTGGCGCGGTGCGCTTCCACCGTCTTGATGCTGATGCCGAGGTCGTCGGCAATCTGCTTGTTCAGGCGGCCGGCGACGATGCGCTCGAGCACCTGCGCCTCACGCGAGGTCAGCTTGGACAGCAGCGCGTCGCGGCTGGCAGCGCTCTGGTACTCTGCAAACGCGCCCTTGGCGTGCTCCAGCATGCGCTCGACGAGGCTCACCAGTTCGTCTTCCTTGAAAGGCTTCTGGATGAAATCCATGGCGCCTTTCTTCATCGTGTTCACGGCCATCGGCACGTCGCCATGGCCGGTGATGAAGACGATCGGCAGCGGCGACTTGCGCTCCAGCAGGCGGTCCTGCAGTTCCAGGCCGGTCATGCCGCCCATGCGGATGTCCACGATCAGGCAGGCGACTTCGCGCGGGTCGTAGCGGGACAGGAAGGACTCCGCGGAGTCGAAGCAGCGGACGCGATAGTCCTTGCCTTCGAGCAGCCATTGCAGCGAATCGCGGACAGCCTCGTCGTCGTCCACGACGTAGACGGTGCCCTTCTTGGGAATCAAGCTCATACAGTCACCCCGGCGTCCTTACTGGCTATGTTATTTGTAGCGCCGGAGACAGGAATCCAGAAGGAGAAACGGCACCCGGCGACATCGGTGCCATTGTAGATGTTCTCCGCCTGCATCCGGCCCTGGTGCGATTCGACGATCGTGCGGCACAGGTTGAGGCCGATGCCCATGCCCTCGACCTTGGTCGAGAAGAACGCTTCGTAGAGGCGTTCCATGACTTCGGGTGCGAGTCCCTGGCCCGAGTCGAGCACGGAGAATTCGACGACGGCCAGCTCGTCCACCTGCTTGGGGATGACGCGCAATTCAACGCTGCGGCGCGAGGGCGGGCGCTTTGCATGCTCGATGGATTCGGCGGCGTTCTTCAGCAGGTTCACCAGCACCTGCTCGATGAGGATGGGATCCACCATGAGCTTGGGCAGGCGCGCGGCCACGTAATGCGACAGCCGCACGTTGCGCCGGCGCAATTCGATCTCCGCCAGTTCCACGGCTTCGTTGACCATCAGCGTAACGTCCGAGAGTTGGCGGTTCGGCTCGCTGCGTTTCACGAACGAGCGTATGCGCTGGATGATCTGGCCGGCGCGCTGGGCCTGCCGGGCTGTCTTGTCCAGGGCGGCCAGCAGGTCTTCCTCGTTGATCTGCTTGCCCTTGATGCGCGACACCATGCCGTTGCAGTAGTTGTTGATCGCCGTGAGCGGCTGGTTCAACTCGTGCGCCACGCTGGATGCCATCTCGCCCATGGTGATCAGGCGGCTGGCGGACTGGGCGCGCTCGGCCTGCGCCGACGACTGCTCCTCGGCGTGGCGGCGCGGCGTGATGTCGGTGGCGATCACCATCTGGGCCAGGCGCCCGTCCACCCAGTTGAGGTAGCGCGATCGCACTTCGAGCCACTTGCCCAGCTCAGGCACGAAGATCTCGGCGTTCTCGGACTTCGCCGTGGTGAGGCCGCCCGTCGGCAGGCCGACGAAGGAATCGACCTCGTCGAGCGATTCGTCGGTGCGCGGATGCTCGGGCACGCCGGCCTGGGCCACCATTTGCAGATGGCCGGCGGTTTGCACACCGAACCACAGGCGGTACAGCTTGTTGGCGAACAGCAGTTCCTCACTGCCCAGCGGCGCCACGGACACCGACGCGTCCAGCGCTTCCAGCACGGTGGTGAACCGCTCGTAAGAAGCGGACAGCTGCTCGCGGATGCGATTGGGCTCGGTGATGTCAGTCATCGACGTCATCCAGCCGGTCTGGTGGCCCTTGGCGTCCACGAGGGGAGATACGTACAGGCGTGCGTCGAACACGCTGCCGTCCTTGCGCTTGACGCGCACCTGGAAGCCGCCCACGGTGGTGCGGCCGTTCAATTCGTCGTCCAGCCGCGCGGCGAGCTGCTCGCGGTCGGCGTCCGGCCAATAGGGGAAGGGTGGCGTGCGGCCGACCAGCTCTGCTTCGCTCCAGCCCGTCATCTGGCAGAACGCGGCGTTCACATAGGTGATGCGGCCCTGCATGTCCAGCGCACGCATGCCGGTGAGCATGGAATTCTCCATGGCCCGTCGGAAGCTGGTTTCCGCGACGAGGGCCTGCTGTGCCTGCATCCGGCGGCGCGTGTGCCGCCAGTTGCCGATCAACATCCATGCGGTCATGACGCTCAGTGTGCCGACCAGCCAGAACAGGCCGCTACCGATCACGCCGAGCGAAGTGCGGTACGCCTGGGCGCGGATGATCAGGCCATTGCCGACCGGGGAGACCGGCACCTCGTATTCATTGGCCTGCGCCGCCCAGGGCAGCAACTGCGTGGCGGGGTTGCGCGGGGGCACTGAAGTTCCCGCCAGCAGGCGGCTCTTGCCGTCCAGGAGCGCCACCGCGTACTTGGCGGAGACTTCGGCCGGCACACCGTAGCGCAGCAGGCCGTCGATTGAATATTCGCCCAGGATCACGCCGCCGAAGCGCCCTTGTTCCGTGAGCGGCACGTGCAGCTGCAACAACCCGGTGCTGTCGCTGCCTGCCGCGGGCTGCGAATATACCGGCTGCTGCAGGTCGCGTGCCAGGCTATAGATGGTCTCCGTCTCGCCGGCGCGCAGCACGTCTCCGGCCGCGCGCACTTGGTGGCTCGCGACACTAGGCGCTGCGTAGCTGGCCTTGATGCGCCTGCGCTCGTCAATCCAGGTGAGCGCCTGTAGCTCGGGATACTGGATCATCATTGATTCCGCACGGCCGACGAACTCTTCGGGGTCTACCTCCTTGTTGGAGATGTCGCGGGCGATACGCATCAGCTGTTCCTGGCGCTCCAGAAGCCGCAGGCGCACCCGTTGCTGCGCGTATTCGACGTCGCGTTTCACTGCCTCCTGCTCGCGGTCCATCTCTTCAAGGCGCAGGTAGCCGAACGCGGAAACGATGGCGGCCAGGAAAAGCAGGACAGCCGCGAGCGGCGCGAGCATCGCGAACCGGTCCTGGCGCACGGGGCTCTGGCGGCGCCACCAGCGGCGCCACCAGGCCGCGGGCGCGGTCGGGTCGTGCAGCTCGTGAACGTGGACGTGGACGGGGTCTTGCATGAAACTGCAAGTGTAGGGGCTGCGGCCCGACGACCGTGGACGCGCGCGCGGTTCCGGGAGCGAGAGACGCGGGTACTTGGGGATGCGTTATCTATGCATATACCGCAATATGAAATCGATACGCACCATTTGAAATATTGAAAAATCTATGCGACACTTGCCGCGCGGGCCTGGGGGCCCGTACTAAATTAGCGAGACAACAGGAGACAACATGTCAGCACAGCCCGACAACATGTTCGGCTCGGCCGCCAATGACGCGGACGCGCAGGAAACCCGTGAGTGGATCGACGCGCTATCCGCCGTCATCGAGGCCGAGGGCCCCGAGCGGGGCCACTACCTGATCGAGCAGTTGCTCGAGCAGGCGCGACAAAAGGGCATCGACATGCCGTTCTCCGCCACCACTGGATATGTCAATACGATCGAACCTGCCCAAGAGGAGCGCTGCCCCGGCGACCTCGAGATCGAGGAGCGGCTGCGCGCCTACATGCGCTGGAATGCGATGGCCATGGTGGTCAAGGCCAACCGCCTGCACCCGGCCGATGGCGGCGACCTGGGCGGCCACATCAGCTCGTTCGCTTCCGTCGCCACGATGTTCGGCGCCGGGTTCAACCACTTCTGGCACGGCGAGAGTGAAAACCACGGCGGCGACTGCCTCTACATCCAGGGCCACAGCTCGCCCGGCATCTACGCCCGCGCCTTCATGGAAGGCCGCCTGACCGAGGAGCAGCTCCTCAACTTCCGCCAGGAAGTGGATGGCAAGGGCCTGTCGAGTTATCCGCACCCCAAGCTGATGCCCGAGTTCTGGCAGTTCCCCACGGTGTCGATGGGCCTGGGCCCGCTGATGGCGATCTACCAGGCGCGTTTCCTGAAATACCTGCACGCCCGCGGTATCGCCAATACCGAGAACCGCAAGGTGTGGGTGTTCTGCGGCGACGGCGAGATGGACGAAGTTGAAAGCCTGGGCGCCATCGGCGTCGCGGCGCGCGAAAAGCTGGACAACCTGATTTTCATCGTCAACTGCAACCTGCAGCGCCTGGACGGCCCGGTGCGCGGCAACGGCAAGATCATCCAGGAACTGGAAGGCGAGTTCCGCGGCGCGGGCTGGAACGTCATCAAGCTGATCTGGGGCAGCTACTGGGATCCGCTGCTGGCGCGCGACAAGGAAGGCATCCTGCGCAAGATCATGATGGACACGCTGGACGGCGACTACCAGGCCATGAAGGCCAACGATGGCGCTTTCGTGCGCAAGAACTTCTTTGGCCGTCATCCCAAGACGCTCGAGATGGTCGCGAAGATGAGCGACCAGGACATCTGGCGCCTCCAGCGCGGCGGCCACGACCCGCAGAAGGTCTACGCGGCCTACCACCGCGCCGTGAACACCAAGGGGCAACCCACTGTGCTGCTGATCAAGACCGTGAAGGGTTTCGGCATGGGCACGGCGGGCGAAGCCAAGAACATCGCCCACCAGGCCAAGAAGCTCACCGACGACGACATCCGCTCGTTCCGCGACCGTTTCAATATCCCGATCCCGGACGACAAGCTCAAGGACATTCCGTTCTACAAGCCGGAAGAGAACACGCCGGAGATGAAATACCTGCACGAGCGCCGCAAGGCACTGGGCGGCCACCTGCCCAAGCGCCGGGTCAAGGCCGACGAGCAGTTGAAGGTGCCGCCCCTGGAAACTTTCAAGGCGGTGCTCGACGCGACCGCCGAGGGCCGTGAGATCAGCACGACGCAGGCTTACGTGCGCTTCCTCACCACGCTGCTGCGCGACAAAGACCTGGGTCCGCGCGCCGTGCCTATCCTGGTGGACGAAGCCCGCACCTTCGGCATGGAGGGCCTGTTTCGCCAGATCGGCATCTACAACCCGGAAGGGCAGAAGTACACCCCGCAGGACAGGGACCAGGTCTCCTACTACAAGGAAGATGTAGCGGGCCAGATCCTGCAAGAGGGCATCAACGAGGCGGGCGGCATGGCCAGCTGGATCGCGGCGGCGACGTCGTACAGCACCAACAACCGCATCATGATTCCGTTCTACATCTACTACTCGATGTTCGGGTTGCAGCGCGTGGGCGACTTGTGCTGGGCCGCCGGCGACATGCAGGCGCGGGGCTTCCTGCTGGGAGGCACTTCCGGGCGCACCACGCTCAACGGCGAGGGCCTGCAACACGAGGACGGCCACAGCCACATCATGGCCGGCACGATCCCCAACTGCGTAAGCTACGACCCGACGTTCGCGCACGAAGTCGGCGTGATCATGCACCACGGCCTGCAGCGCATGGTGGAGAAGCAGGACAACGTCTACTACTACATCACGCTACTCAATGAGAACTACCCGATGCCCGGCCTGCAGGCCGGCACCGAGGAGCAGATCATCAAGGGCATGTACATGTGCAAGCCGTCGGCGCCGCTGGCGAAGGCGCCGCGGGTGCAGTTACTGGGTTCGGGAACGATTCTGCGCGAGTCGCTTGCCGCACAGGAAATGCTGGAAAAGGAATGGGGCATCGCCGCGGACGTGTGGAGCTGCCCGAGTTTCAACGAGCTCACGCGCGACGGCCAGGACGCGGATCGGTACAACCTGTTGCACCCCACCGAGAAGCCGCGGGTATCGTTCGTTGCACAACAACTCGAAAAGCACGCAGGCCCCGTCGTGGCCTCGACCGACTACATGAAGGCCTACGCCGAACAGATTCGTCCGTTCATCCCCAAGGGCCGCACCTACAAGGTGCTGGGCACGGATGGGTTCGGTCGCAGCGATTTCCGCAGCAAGCTGCGCGAGCATTTCGAAGTCAATCGCCATTACATCGTGCTGGCGGCGCTCAAGGCGCTCGCCGAGGAGGGCGTGGTGCCGGCTGCCAAGGCAGCGGAAGCCATCAAGAAATACGGCATCAAGGCCGACAAGACCAACCCGCTGTACGCTTGATACGACAAGAAGAACGGAGAACAAGAACATGGCATCGATAGAAGTGAAAGTCCCCGACATCGGGGACTTCGACGAGGTTTCGGTCATCGAACTGCTCGTCAAGCCGGGCGACACGGTGAAACCCGAGCAATCCCTGGTGACGGTGGAGTCGGACAAGGCATCGATGGAGATTCCGTCGTCGGCGGCCGGCGTGGTCAAGGAGCTGAAGGTCAAGCTGGGCGACAAGGTCAAGGAAGGTTCGGTCTTGCTGGTGCTGGAGACCAGCGATGCGGCCGTCAGCCCCTCACCCCAGCCCTCTCCCCAGGGGGGAGAGGGGGCAAGCCCCCAAGCGCCCGCGCCTTCTCCTTCTCCCGCCAGTGAGGGTGGGAAAGGTCCCGTCGAAATCCGCGTCCCCGACATCGGCGACTTCAAGGACGTCGCCGTCATCGAGCTGCTGGTCAAGCCCGGCGATGCGATCAAGCCGGAGCAGTCGCTGATCACGGTCGAATCGGACAAGGCGTCGATGGAAATCCCGTCGTCGTCAGCCGGCACCTTGAAGGAGCTGAAGGTCAAGATCGGCGACAAGGTCAACATCGGGGACCTGATCGCCATCCTCGAAGGATCGGCCGCAGGTTCCTCACCCCAGGCGTCACCGCAGAAGGCGGAGGCGGCAGCGCCGGCAACCGCCACCGCCACCGCGCCCGTGTCCTCCGCCGAACGCGTCCCACCTACCGTGGCTTTGCCGCCGCACGAACCGTCGGTCCCCACTGGCCAACTCCCGCATGCATCGCCCTCGGTTCGCAAGTTCGCACGCGAACTCGGCGTGCCGCTGGAGCAGGTGAAAGGCACAGGTCCCAAAGGTCGAATTACCCAGGAAGATGTGCAGGCCTTCACCAAGGCGGTGATGAGCGGCGAGGCGAGCACCAAGGCTTCCGCGTCCGCCAAGGGCGCGGGCGGCGGCGAGGCCCTCGGCCTTCTACCCTGGCCGAAGGTGGACTTCGCGAAATTCGGCCCCGTCGAGCGTCAAGACCTTGGCCGCATCCGCAAGATCAGCGGCGCCAACCTGCACCGCAACTGGGTGATGATTCCGCACGTCACCAACCACGACGACGCCGATATCACCGAGCTCGAGGCTTTCCGGGTTCAGCTCAACAAGGAAAACGAGAAATCCGGCGTCAAGGTCACGATGCTCGCTTTCCTGATCAAGGCCAGCGTGGCCGCCTTGAAGAAATTCCCGCAGTTCAACGCGTCGCTCGATGGCGAACAGCTGGTGCTCAAGCAGTACTACCACGTGGGCTTCGCCGCCGACACGCCCAATGGGCTGGTCGTGCCGGTACTGAAGGACGCCGACAAGAAGGGCGTGCTGCAGATCAGCCAGGAAATGGGTGAGCTCGCGAAGAAAGCGCGCGACGGCAAGCTCGGCCCCGCCGACATGTCTGGCGCTGGTTTCACCATCTCGTCACTCGGCGGCATCGGCGGGCGTTACTTCACACCCATCATCAACGCCCCGGAAGTCGCTATCCTTGGCGTCTGCAAGAGCCAGACCGAGCCGGTCTGGGACGGCAAGCAGTTCCAGCCCCGGCTGATGCTGCCTCTGTCACTGTCGTGGGACCACCGCGTGATCGATGGCGCGGCGGCTGCCCGTTTCAATGCCTACCTGGGCCAGATACTGGCGGACTTCCGCCGAGTGCTTCTATGACAACTGTTGTGGTGGTTAAGAAAGCGGGGCAGATCGCCATCGCTGCGGATACCCTCGTGACCTTCGGCGACACCCGCCTGGCCAACCGGTTCGAGGACAACACCAAGATCTTCAAGGTCGACACGGACTCGGGGCCCAGCTACCTGGGCATGGCGGGCACCGTGGCGCACTTCCCGGTGCTGCGAAAGGCCATCGGCTCGATGCCCAGGGAAATCCTGAAGCTGGGAAGCCGCGACGAGGTGTTCGACACATTCACCAAGCTGCACCCCTACCTGAAGGAAAACTTCTTCCTGCAAACCAAGGAAGAAGACAGCGACCCGTACGAGTCCAGCCAGTTCAGTGTCGTGATCGCCAACGCAACCGGCATCTATGGCCTGTACAGCTACCGTGAGGTGTTCGAGTTCAAGGAGTTCTGGGGCATCGGGTCGGGGCGCAGCTTCGCGCTCGGCGCCATGCATGCCCTTTTCGGCAAGGCCAAGTCGGCCCGCGAAGTGGCCGAAGCGGGGATCGCTGCCGGCTGCGAGTTCGACCGCAACTCCGCGGCGCCGGCCGACATATTCACCATAAAAATGAAAGAAGCCAAATCATGAGCCCCCACGTTCCACACTACGTGTTGTCGCTGCCCCCCGAGGGGGCCCGACCCTCCCTTGGGACGGCCCGGCGGGAGGTCGCATGAATTTGGTCGAAGTGAAAGTGCCGGACATCGGCGATTTCGCCGAGGTGTCCGTGATCGAACTGCTGGTCAAGCCCGGCGACACTATCAAGTCGGAGCAATCGCTGGTCACCGTCGAGAGCGACAAGGCTTCGATGGAGATTCCGTCGACTCATGCGGGCGTGGTCAAGGAGCTGAAGGTCAAACTCGGCGACAAGGTCAAAGAGGGATCGGTCTTGCTGACGCTGGAGAGCGCGGGAGCCGCAGCACCCTCACCCCAAGCCTCAACCCAAACCTCTCCCGCAAGCTCTCCCTCTCCCGCCCCGGCGGGTAAGGGCCGGGGTGAGGGTGGGCCCGCGCCCATCGCCTCCACCTACGCCGGCGGTGCCGACCTCGAATGCGACATGCTGGTGCTGGGCGCCGGCCCCGGCGGCTATTCCGCTGCTTTCCGCGCCGCCGACCTCGGCATGAAAGTCGTCCTCGTCGAGCGGTACGCGACGCTTGGCGGCGTGTGCCTGAACGTCGGCTGCATCCCATCGAAAGCGCTGCTTCACGTCGCCGCCGTGATGGACGAGGTGAGCCACTTCGAGTCGCTGGGCGTGAGCTACGGCAAGCCCACGCTCGAGCTGGACAAGCTGCGCGCCCACAAGGGCAAGGTGGTTGGCAAGCTGACCGGCGGGCTCGCGGCCATGGCCAAGATGCGCAAGGTCACCGTGGTGCGCGGCGTCGGGGCGTTTCTCGATCCGTACCATGTGCAGGTGGAAGAAACCGGCGGGGCGGGCCAGGAAAAGACCGGCAAGAAGCAGACCGTGAAGTTCCGCAACTGCATTATCGCCGCGGGCTCGCAATCCGTGCAGCTGCCCTTCATGCCGACAGACCCGCGCATCGTCGACTCGACCGGCGCGCTCGAACTGGCGGCCGTTCCCAAGCGCATGCTGATCCTGGGCGGCGGCATCATCGGCCTGGAGATGGGCACCGTGTATTCGACACTGGGCGCCCGCCTTGACGTGGTCGAAATGCTCGATGGCCTGATGCAGGGCGCGGACCGCGATCTGGTTCGCGTATGGCAGAAGATGAATACGCCGCGCTTCGACAACATCATGCTCAAGACAAAGACCGTCGGCGCAGAGGTGACCCAGGATGGCATCCTGGTGAAGTTCGAAGGCGAGCAGGCGCCCAAGGAACCCCAGGTGTACGACCTGGTGCTCCAGGCCGTCGGCCGCAGTCCCAACGGCAAGAAGATCGGCGCGGAGAAGGCCGGCGTGACGGTCAGTGACCGTGGCTTCATCCCGGTGGATATCCAGATGCGCACCAACGTGCCGCACATCTTCGCGATTGGCGACATCGTTGGCCAACCCATGCTGGCGCACAAGGCCGTCCACGAAGCGCATGTGGCGGCGGAAGCCGCCGCGGGCGAGAACGTGGCGTTCAATGCGCGCGTGATCCCGAGCGTGGCCTACACCGATCCGGAAATCGCCTGGGTCGGGCTGACAGAGGACCAGGCCAAGGCACAGGGCATCGCGATCAAGAAGGGGCACTTCCCGTGGAGCGCTTCGGGCCGCGCGATCGCGAACAACCGGGACGAAGGCTTCACCAAGCTACTGTTCGACGCGCAGACCCATCGCATCCTGGGCGGAGGCATTGTCGGCACCCACGCGGGCGACATGATCGGGGAGGTCGCGCTGGCCATCGAGATGGGCGCGGACGAGGTGGACATCGGCAAGACGATCCATCCGCACCCGACGTTGGGCGAGAGCATCGGCATGGCCGCGGAAATCGCGCACGGCACCTGCACCGACGTACCGCCGCCGCGTAAGTAACACGTTTGTGGTGGTCAAGCCCGCGCCTCAGCTATTCGTATAGTTGACGTGCGGGGCGTTTCCCGCTTTGAATGGCCCGTTAGGGAGCCAACGAATTGTCGGGAGACCACCGATGCAGGATTCGACGGCGCGCGTGTCACGGTGGCTGCAAGCTGCCGGCATGCACAGTGGATTTCAGTTGTCGCTGGACGCCGATGGGCATTGCAGCTTGCAGCTCGATGAAGGCGTGCAGTGCATCGTCGAAGTGAATGACGATGGGGACCAGGTCCTGCTCTACATGCCCCTCACCCGGCTTCCGGACCGGCCTCAAGATGCGCAGCGCGCCACACAGCTGGCGCTGACCATGAATAGTTTCGGGGCGGAATCCGGTGTTGGAACATTCGGCTACGACCCGCGAACGAATCATGTCCTCCTGACACTCTCAATTCGCATAGACCTGCTCGACGAGCTGCTGTTTTGCAGCGTTCTGGGTGAATTCATCGAGAGCGGCATGAATACCCGTGCGAGATTCATGAGCGAACTTGGGCGACAGGTTGCAGGGCATGCTTTCGACCCGTCACAGGCTCATCCTCAGCTGTGGAGCACTCGAGCATGATCGGCCGTAGCAGCGAACGCACTGTCTCGCTTTTGGCTGCCACCGCGTCACGCGGCGAAGAGGTAAGCAGGGAAGTCGCGGGACAGCTTCAGCGTATCCATGGCACCGCCGGCGGACAGGGGAAAGCGTCTGGCGGTTTTGGCGAGTACCTTTCGGCGTGCAGGACGCATGATGACACTGGTTTGGCTGCATCGATCCTCCCGGCAATCGCCGGGCTCGGCGATAGAGCCGCCAGCATGCGCTCGCAAGTATCCGACGCCGGGCGTCGTGGCCTGCTCAGGATTCGGCGCCGCACGGACGAAGAGGGCGCTCGCGTGCCCGATGGATTCCGCGCGAATGCCTACTACATGCGACAGGGCGAGAACTTGAACCCGCATTTCGTCATCCATACGGCCAATATCCCGCAGACGGGGGCCGGCTTGCAGCACCCGCAATTCTTTCGCGACCTCGGAGACCCCAGGCACGCCGTCGGCAGTCTGCAAAGAAACGCGGAGCAGGAATACCTGCTACAGAACATGGCAAAGGGTCCCATGCTCGCGGCGTCGCAAATTGCAGTTCGTCATGGCCTGGGCATCGCAGTGCGCGGCACCGGACTGACGGCGCACATGGGAATCGAGGAAGGGCTGCCCACCAAGGCTCAGGAATTCAAGAACAAGACCTCCAAGGAAATCGACCTGTGGCTATGTGATGAGCTGCAGTGGCGCGATGTCGGTGCGGTGGTTCACTTCGACCCCCGCGTCGGATGGTCGTCCGAAGGCGCCGGTCTGCACGCCATGGTCCACAAGACACCGCTTTTTCCCAATGAGCCTACGGAAGACGACTGGCAGCAGAAGCTCAAGTGGATCCAGGAGACCCGCGGACCCGCGCTCGAAAGTCTGGGGCGCGGTCTAAAGATGCCTGCCATCGCGGACTTGAAGGACGCCTTCTTGTCGCGCGCGAAGGAATACCGGGAGGAAGACACCGCGTATCGCCACGGTGAGTTCAAAGAGCACACCAAGCTCGAAGGCGCTTGTATTCGACTGCAAGTGAGGCCGGACCAGAATATGGTCGGCGATCACGATCTGTTCGCATTCGTCGAAGCGGATGGCAGCATCGTCTCGGAAGACCAGGTCGCCGAGATCCAGAAGGAATTGCAGGAGTCGCACGAGTTCCAGGCACAGCACGGCGCAGTGCTCTATTGGAAACCGCACGAGGAATTTCACCAGGAAATCAAGGGCAAGATCGTGAATGCGCATACGCCGCGGAAGGGCGCCCCGCTTGTCATCCTCTGGCCGAATGGAGCGGTCAGCGCAGCTTACTTCGATGACAAAGCGGAGAAGGCCGTGTCGCCGTGGGAGCGGGCCGACGGCCAGAAATGGCTCGAGCACACAAGGAGCGGCAGGGAATTGCTCACAGCCCGGGCCCAGGCGGGGGAAACTCGCTTCCAGTGAACGGCGCCCTCATGAAGCCGCCGGCCGGCCACGGCCGATAGTGCCGCACGCAGTCACGCGCGCGTGCCATCGGGCTCAGGGCTGCAATGGTTGGGTTTCAGTGGCCGGTGCGAGGCTCAAGACGCGGCGCGCCCCATCGAAGCGGACTTTCCAGTAGCTCTGCCCCATGTCTTCCATACGCACTTGCGCGCCGGGTTTGGGAGAGTGGATGAACTTGCCTTCGCCCACGTAGATGCCCACGTGGCTGAAGGCGCGCTTCATGGTGTTGAAGAAGACGAGATCGCCGGGCTGCAGATCCCGCTTGTCGATCGGTTGTGTGGCCGCCGCTTGCTCATTGGCCACGCGCGGCAGCACAAGGCCCACTGTCTTCTCGTACATCGCCTTCACGAAGCCGCTGCAGTCGAACCCTGTTTCGGCATTGTTCCCGCCGCGCCGATAAGGCACGCCGAGGAAGCCCATCGCGGTCACGACCAGGTCGGACGCTCGGGAAGCCACCAGGGTGCGCACTTGGTCGAGCTGGGTCAACAGACCCTTTTCCGCCATGAGGCGGCTGATGTCGTCTTCGGCCACGGGCGGAGCGGCGTGGGCGCACGCGCAGGTGGCTACAAAGAAAAGGATGAGCCAGCGGGACATGGCGGGCAGCATACCTTGGCGCCACGTGACAAGTCAAGTTAGGTATATGACGTAACCTATTGATTCGACTGCGAGTGCGGCGATGGGGAAGAATCCACTCTTTTAAATTGCAAGGGGCCGATATGTCCAACTACAGGCAGCTGCTCGGGATCGGGTTGCGCGTTGCCATCGCAATTTCCTGTGGCTGGGGCTGGGCCGTGCCCGCGGTCGCCCAGGATGTGCGGGCCGAGACCGTGGTTGGGGACCTGGACCACCCCTGGGCTGTCGCGTTCCTTCCGCAGGGCCGTTTTCTCGTGACGGAGCGGCCAGGTCGCATGCGCGTGGTGGAGGCGGATGGAAAGCTCGGGCCGCCATTGACCGGTGTTCCGCGTGTGGCGGCCGCCGGCCAGGGCGGACTGCTCGATGTCGTCGTTGATTCCGGCTTCGGCGCCAACCGAACGCTCTACTTCTGCTTTTCGGAGCCCGGCCTCGGCGGCAACAGCACGGCACTGGCACGCGCCAGGCTGGCAGCCGACGGGTCGAGGCTCGAAGACGTGAAGGTGATTTTCAGCCAGCAACCCAAGGTTTCCAGCAACCTGCACTTCGGCTGCCGCATCGTCGAGGCGCGCGACGGCAATCTTTTCCTGACCCTTGGCGATCGGTTCCATCGGAAGGACGATGCGCAGAAGCTGGACAACCATCACGGTAAGGTGGTGCGCATCACGAAGGACGGCCGGCCCGCTGCAGGCAATCCTTTCGCCGGCCGCGCGGGCGCGCTGCCCGAGATCTGGAGCAGTGGGCACCGCAACTCGCAAGGCGCGACTCTCGCGCCTGACGGAGCCTTCTGGATGCACGAGCACGGACCGCAGGGAGGCGACGAGATCAACGTGGCGCAACCGGGACGCAACTACGGCTGGCCTGTGATCACCTTTGGCGAGAACTACGGGGGCGGGCCGATCGGAGACGGCCTCACTGTCAAGGCCGGCATGGAGCAGCCGCTGCATTATTGGGTGCCTTCCATCGCACCCTCGGGCATGGCGTTCCTCACCAGCGACCGCTATGGACCGGCCATGAAGGGCAATCTCTTCATTGGATCGCTGAAGTTCCGCTATCTCTCGGCGCTCGAAATCGTGGGGGGGAAGGTCGTGCGCGAACGGAAACTGATCGAAGGTGCGGGGCGGGTTCGGGATGTGAGGCAAGGCCCCGACGGCTTGCTGTACGTTCTGACCGATGAGTCGCCTGGAAAATTGCTTCGGCTGCTCCCGCGCTAGGCGTCAGCTTCAAGGCTTGACCAGGCCCTTGCGCACGGCATAAAGCGTGAGGCTGGCAATGTCGTTGATGCGCAGCCGCTCCATGATGCGCGCGCGGTGAACGTCGATGGTCTTCGGCGACAGCCCAAGTTCGTACGCGATTTCCTTGGAGGCCCGCCCCTGGGCGATCAGCTTGAGGATCTCGACTTGCCGATGCGTGAGTTCGTCGTCCGCGGTCGGCTCGGACGGCTGCAGCAGGCGCTGCGCTATGGCGGGGCTGAAGTAGCTCCCCGTCGCCATGACGCTGCGCATGGCCTGCTCCAATTCGAAAGGCGGGGAGTCCTTCATCAGGTAGCCGCAGGCGCCATTGGCTACGGCGCGCTTGACGAAATCGACGGTGTCGTACATGGACAGCACCAGCAGCCTCACTTCGGGGTGCTTGCTGTGGATTTCGGCGATTGCGGCGATGCCGTCCATGCCCGGCATCGAGATGTCAGTCATGACGACGTCGGGCAAGAGATCCTCGACCAGGGTGATCAATTCCTTGCCGTCCCGCGCCTCGGCGATCACGTGGACGCCTTCGATCATCATCAGCAGCGCCTTGATGCCGGATCGGACCAGATCATGGTCATCGGCAAGGACGACGCGGATGGGCCGGGAAAACGCCGTAGGGTTCATGTTCGTCCCTTCTTTCTTGTACATCACAGCACGGCGCGCACAGCAACGCCATTGCCTGGCCGGGTACGGATATGCAGGCGTCCACCTGCCAGTTCAGTGCGCTCGATCATGCCGTAAAGGCCGACGTTACGCTCGGTAGGCTGCCCACCCAGCACCTGCGCCTTGTCGAAGCCCACTCCGTCGTCGACGATCAGCACGCCGATGCGCCCCTGCGGCAGGAAGCGCAGGCGCACAGTGATGAGCGATGCCTGGGCATGGCGCACCACGTTGTTGAGCGCTTCCTGCACCAGGCGCAATGCGACCGAAGCGGTTTCGCCCAGCGTCTCGGGCTCCGTACCACGCGACGTCACCGCGAACGCGAGCCCGGCCGGCTCGGCGATGCGCTGCACGGCCGACTGCACCGCCGCGACCAGGCCCAGCAGGTCGAGCTGTGCGGGACGCAGCGAGAACGACAGGGTCTTCACCTGCTTCACGGCTGCCTGCGCCATCTCCATGGCCGTGTCCGTGTGGGTCTGCGCAGTCGCAGGGTCTGGCGCACGTTTGGCGGCGTGCAGGTGGATCACCATGCCGGTGAGCGTCTGCCCCAGCTGGTCATGCAACTCGCGCGAGATCAGGGTGCGCTCGCGTTCCTGGGCGACCACGAGCCGAGCGGACAGTTTCTTCAGGCGGCGGTAGGCAGCCTCGAGCTCGCGAGCCAGGCGCTCCTGTTCCAGCACTCGTCGGCGCTCGGTCATCACGCGCTGGATGATCTGCGGCAACGTGCCCAGCTTGTCCTTGGTCAGGTAGTCTTTGGCCCCGCAGCGCAGCACGTGCACGGCGGCTTCCTCGCCGATGGCACGCGTCACCACCACCAGCGGCGTGCCGCAGCGCCGTGCGACGAGAATCTGCAGCGCGGCGTAGGGCGAGAAGCGGGGCATGTTGAAGTCGCACAGGATGGCGTCGAAATCCTGCGGCAGCGCATCGGTGAAACCAGCCGCATCATCGACCCGGTGCAGCGCGTAGCGGCGGTGCGGATCGGCGCGCTCCAGCGCGATGGCCATGAGTTCCATGTCGTCGGGGTTGTCTTCCACGCACAGCAACCTGATCGTGGCGGATTCGGCGGTATTGGTCACGGCATCCTGGGGTTCGGCTCAGTTTAACTGCCGGGCACGCAGCGACGGGCGTACGGGTACCTTGGTGTTATGTAGTCTCCCCAGCTTGACAGCGAGGCTCATCCAGCCAAACTCTGCATGCGGCGTCGTTGGCTGCCCCCGCGTACGGACCCAGATCGCGAGCGGGAATGACAGGGGCTGAACAGGCCTCCCATATCAGACAGGGACCCGTCTTGATGCGAACGTTTGGCCTGCGCGCTGCGCTGGCCTTGCTGGTGCTCATCGCCATCGCGCCGGTTTTCGGCGTCGTGGTGCAGGCGTCGCTCGCCGAACAGCGCGGCCGGGTGGAGCGCGCCGAAGCGAGCCTGCGCGCCGTTGTCGAGCTGGGGGCTGCGCAGCAAGAGCGCTTCATCGATGGCGCGCGCCAGTTGCTTGCTGCCATCGCGTATTCCCCTCCCGTGTACGGTGACGACGTCCAGGCGTGCGCCGCCTACATGCGGCGGCTGCAGCATCAGTACACCGACGCCTTTGGCACCTTCGGCCTCCTGGACGCTCAAGGCGGCTTGACCTGCCGGGCAGCCCCGCCCGCTGAGCCCGTGAACTCGAGAGACCGGATGTTCTTCCGCACGGCCGTCCAGACCGGCCGTTTCAGCGTTGGCGATTTCACCGTGAGTCGTGCCAGCGGCAAGCCGGTTGTGACATTCGGCCTACCCGTGTACCGCGACGAAGCTCGCCAGAGCCTTCGCGGCGTTGCCTACGTCGCCCTCGATGTCCGCCAGGCCGATGAGCAACTGCGCAAACTTTCGCTGGCGCCGGAGATGACCCTGCTCGTGGCCGACGGCAACGCCGTCGTGATTGCCGCCACGGGCGCGAGGGCCGTTGCGGTCGGCTCGGTGCTGCCGGAGATGTTCCTGCGCCGGGCCGTCGCGCAGGGCCAGCCGCGTCTCGAGCGCGAGGCGGGGGCCGACGGTGCCGAATGGATCTACGCCGTGCAGGCGGTGGGGCGGGCCGAAGAGGGCAGGCTGTACGTTGCGGCGCTGATGTCCAGCGCCGATGTGCTCGCTCCAGCGACCCAGCGCCTGTACCAGCAGCTTGGGGCGCTGGCATTGATCACGCTGCTCGGCGCGGCCGCGGCCTGGCTGTTCGGGGACCGCGTCGTCGTGCGTCCCGTGGCGCGAATGCTGCGCCGGGTCGACGCGCTGCGGCGGGAGGAATTGCGGCTGGACTCCCCGACGCAGGCGCGCGGGCTGCTGGAACTGCGGGAGCTCGACGAGCGGTTTCAGGAAATGGCCCGCACGATCGCGGAACGCTCGGTGCAGCGGGACGGCGCGATGGTGGAGATGGCCGCGCAGAAGAACTTGCTGGAATCCGTTTTCGAGAGCATGGCCGAGGGCGTGCTGGTCGTCGGACGCGGCGGCCGCTTCATCCACATGAACGCCGCTGCCCGCCGCATCATGCCGGGGCTGGCCGAGATCAACCGCAGAAGCGACGCCGCGCGTGCGCCTGCATTGAGCGATTTGGGAGGCATCTTCCAGCTCGATGGGATCACGCCCCTGGCGCTGGCCGGAGAAAACCTGGACAACTTCCGCTACCTGATCCGCGGTCCGCTTTCCGGCGGCCCGGAGAAGATCATCCAGGGCCATTCCCGCGCGCTCAACTCGCCCCAGGGTGAACGCGACGGCGCGGTTCTGATCTTTTCCGACATCACTGCCGCCTATCGCGCCGAGCAGGCGCTCAAGGACAGCGAGCGGCGGTACCGGACGCTTTTCGAGGCGAACCCGCATCCGATGTGGGTCTATGACTTGGGTAGCCTGAAGTTCCTCACCGTCAACGATGCGGCGGTGGCGCATTACGGCTACAGCCGGGCGGAATTCCTGGCGATGACCATCATGGACATCCGGCCGGTCGAGGACATCGGGCACTTGACGCAGGCGATCCATCAGGGCGAGGCCGTGCATGTGCCTATGACGTGGCGCCACCGCCTACGGGACGGCCGGCTGATCTACGTCGAGATTTCGTCGCACACGCTGGACTATGGGGGCCGCCCGGCGCGCATGGTGCTCGCTCACGACATCACCCAGAGCCGGCTCGCGCAACAGGCCCTGGAGCAGGTCAATGAAACGCTGGAGCGCCGCGTCGCCGAGCGCACGCGAGAGCTGGCCCTCTCGAATCGCGAGCTGGAGTCTTTTGCTTACTCCGTCTCCCACGACCTGCGCGCGCCGCTGCAGGTGATCGATGGATTCGGCCGTGCGCTGCTGTCCCAGCATGCGCAGGCGCTCGACCGGCAGGCCCGGCACTACCTCGAGCGAATTCGCGAGAACACGCGGCAGATGGGGGAGTTGATCGACGACCTGCTGTCCCTCGCGCGCGTGACACGCACCGAGCTGCGGACCGAGACCCTGAACCTGGCGCCCAAGGCCGCACAAACCATCGAGCGGCTGCGCCAGCGCTTCCCCGACAGGGATGTCGCCGTCGAGATCGATGAGGACATCCATTGTTCGGGCGACGCGCGCCTGCTCGCGATCGCGCTGGAGAACCTGATCGAGAACGCGTGGAAATTCACGGGGCGCACGCCTGACGCGCGCATCCGTATCGGCCGCAAGGCGGGCGAGGGCGGAGACACCATCATCTATGTCGCCGACAACGGCGCGGGCTTCGACATGGCCTATTCCGCAAAGCTCTTCAATCCATTCCAGCGGCTGCACGCTTCCAGCGAATTCGAAGGCACGGGCATTGGACTGGCCACCGTCCACCGCATCGTCACCCGCCACGGCGGGCGTGTGTGGGCGGAGTCGCGCCCCGGCGAGGGCGCCGTATTCCAGTTCACCTTGAAGTCAGGAAACAAAAATGAAGAACGCCAGCCGGATCCTCCTGGTCGAAGACAACCCGGATCACCGGGAGCTCACGCTGATGACACTGGCAGAGAACAATGTGCTCAATGAAGTCGTCGTGGCCAACGATGGGATCGAAGCGCTCGAATACCTGTTCGCCAAGGGGCCGCACGCGGGCCGCGATCGGCGTGAGGTGCCCTCGCTGATCCTTCTGGACCTGAAGCTGCCCAAGCTGGGCGGCATCGAAGTGCTGCGGCAGGTGCGCGACGACGAACATACCCGTTGCGTGCCCGTCGTGATCCTCACCTCATCGAGCGAAGAGGAGGACATCGTCGCCAGCCTGGAAAACGGCGCCAACAGCTATGTGCGCAAGCCAGTGGACTTCAGTCGCTTCGTCGAGCAGGTGCAGCGCCTACAGGTGTACTGGCTGCTGGTGCACGAGACGCCGCAAAGCCAGTATTAGGCGACTTAGGCGATTTCCTTAAGGGGCGCCGCCGCATTTGCTTAGGGCAAATATGTAGCAATGTGTTTTCATTGACTCCAATCGTAAGTCGCAAGAGATTGCGCAAGGAGTTGAACATCGTGCCCGCCTCGTCCCCCGCCCCGTTGACCGCCCGCCATCTCGAGCGCTGGTCTGAGTGGGCCATCGCCATGTACACCGCATTGCTGGTGCTTGCCAGGAAATTCGACGCCTTCATGCGCCGTCCTGACCCCATCGTAGAAAGTGCGCGCATCGATGCCAGCACGGCACTCTACAACCGGGCCGGTTTTGCCGCACACGGCGACGAGATGCTGGCTGCCTGCAAGCGCGACGACCGGCCGCTCAGCGTAGCCGTGTTCGACTGCGCCGACCTGCTGGAGGTGCGCGCCATCTACGGAAACCGCACGGCGCGCGCCTTGGCGAACTGCATCGTGCGCAAGCTGTCGACACTATCCCTGGACCGAGGCCTGGCCGCGCGCACGGGCCCGGCCGAGTTCAGCGTGGTGCTGCCTGCCATGGGCCGCGATAAAGCGCTTGCCGCCATCCATCGGGTGCTGGGCAACCCGATGCGCATCGAGCTGGACGCGGGCCACAGCGAAATCGTGCTGGTACCTGGCTTCCTGGTGGACACTGCCGACACCGATACCGGTTCGGTCGAGGAACTGCACGCCGAATTGCGTCAGGAACTCACGCGCCAGAAAACGTACGAAAAGCAGCGCCAGCTTCACATGCAGCGCGAACGCGAGCGTCACTCGCGGCCGATGGGCCTCGCAGCGCGCACTGCGGCCGCTTAGTCCTTGGCGCGCGGCGGAGGCAAGTCCACCATCACCGGCTGGCCGGGGGCGGTGCAACCCATGTCGCAGCACTTGCCGGGCTGGCGGTTGCGCGTGATCGCACGCTGCGGATCGTGCAAGACGTTGCGTTCCAGCAGTCGTTCCACCAGTTCCACCTTGGAGCCGACGGGATAGTTGCGCCAGATTTCCTGTTTCATGGCGGCCGGCGAGCCGCCGCCGTGCAGGCTGATCACGCTGTACCACCCGCCCTGGTAGCCGGCCGTCAGGTCTTCCAGCAGGCGCGCCGTCTCGATGCGCTTTTCGTAGGGAACCGCCGGGTTGGCGCGCAACACGTCTGCCAGCCTCGCGCCGGTTTCCGGGTTGTGGTCCTCGTCCGGCCCGGGTAGCGTCACGATCAGGCCGCCGCTCACGTAATGGGCGATGCGGTGCATGTCGTAGATCTGCGTCGACAGCAGCAGTTTGCCTACGTTGGAGAACACCGGGTCGGGCATGAAGGTGCCGCTGTGCTCGTCGGCCTTGCCGTACACACTGGCCGCGACGCCGCAGGCGTAGAAGCCCTCAGTGATCTTGATCAACTCCACCATCTGCTCGCGCAGGTGGGTTTCTTGACCCGGATCGAACCCGTTCGCCTCGCACATCAGCGCGCCCGCGCCGATCAGCAGGTCGCCGAACCCGGCCCGCGCCCCGATGCAGGTCTGCCGGTGGTGCGTCGCGTAGCTGTACGTGAGGTGGCCGCTGTGTTCCCACTCGCCTTCGTAGAACACGCTGTCCCAGGGCACCAGCACGCGATCGAACATGCACACGCCGGTGCTCTGGCCGTACTTGCGCGAAAAGAGCGCTGCGCCATGTTCCACCTTTTCGCCGGGCCGGCCTGCCGGTCGCGCCACGATGGTCAGGCCCGGCGCGTCGATGGGCACGGCGCAGCAGAGCGCAAAGTCGGCGTCCTCCTTGCCCATGTTGCGGCAGGGCATGACCAGCAATTCGTGCATGTAAGGCGCACCGGTGACGATGGCCTTGGTTCCGGATATGACGATGCCCTTGGCATTGCGCTCGACCACGTGCACATAGCTGTCCACGTTGGCCTGCTCGTGGGGGCGCAGGCTGCGGTCGCCCTTGGCGTCCGTCATGGCGACGCCCAGCGTCAGGTCCTGGTCCTGCACGCGGTGCAGGTAGGCCAGGAAGCGTGACATGTGTTCGGTGGAACCTTTTGCGTCGTCGATGCGCGCGCTGACCTGGCCGATGGCGTTCAGCGCGTCGTGTGTCAGGTAGCGCTGCGCGCACCCGGTTTCCTGGCAGACCAGGCGCACGGCCTCCAGCTTGTTGAGCAGGTCGCCGCTGCTCATGTCGATGTGGGTCAGCCGGTTCACCCGCTTGCCGCTGGTGTGCTGGATCGCCGTCATGAGGGGCGCGTAGCGGGTCTCCAGCGCATAGTCGTAAGTGAGCGCGATGGCGTTCAGGCCGGGCGCGAAGGCGGGTTCGTCGACCACGCTGGCCACCTTGCGTCCGTCGACGAACACCTTGGGCTTGTAGCGGCGCAAGGATTCCCGGTAATCCTGTCCGGACATCAGGAGCGAGGCGGCAATGGGTGCATTCATCTGGCTGAAATCCTGCAGGTAGTTGTCCGGTGCCGCTCATTTCAGCACGCTGGAATAATGCGTGGCAACCATGAAAGCCCGTGATGCTGCTCGAAGCCGATGACTCCCAACTGGTGCTGGTGGACTACCAGGCCAAACTGATGCCCGTTATCCACGAAGCCGATGCCGTGCTCGGCAATGCGATGCGGCTCGCCCGCATGGCGCAACTACTGGAGGTGCCCGCCTGGGGCACGGAGCAGAACCCCGCGCGGCTGGGCGAAAACCCGGCCGAGCTGCGTGCGCTGTGCCGCAAGACCCTCTCGAAGATGCATTTCAGCGGCGCCGTGGATGGCCTGGTCGAGCTGCTCCGCCCGCCGGTGCGCGCGCAACAGGGCGGCAACGCGCGCAGCCTGCCCAAGCACTTGCAGAAACCCGCGCCTTCGGCCGCGGAGCAACGCAATACCATCGTGGTGGCCGGTTGCGAGGCGCATGTGTGCCTGCTGCAGACGGCGCTGGACTTGCTGGAGGATGAGTTCGAAGTCTGGGTGGTCACCGATGCCTGCAGTTCGCGCACCGAGCGCAACCGGGACGCCGCTTTCGACCGGCTGGCCGGCGCCGGGGCGGAGCTGGTCACCACCGAAATGGTCGCGTTCGAATGGCTGCGAAGCGCGGAGCATCCGCTTTTCAAGGACGTGTTGAGCCTGATCAAGTAGATCCCGCGAACAGCCGCGGGCCCGTCAGCCTGCGGCAAGGCCCGTCGCCACAATGAGCCGCCAGTCATGCCAAGGAGACAATCATGAGCACGTATGCCGAGTTCTATCGCCGTTCCATCGACGACCGCGACGCCTTCTGGGCCGAGCAGGCTCGGCTGATCGACTGGAAGCAGGCGCCGGAGACCATCTGTGACAACAGCAAGCCGCCGTTCACGCGCTGGTTCGTGGGCGGCACGACCAATCTGTGCCACAACGCCGTCGACCGCCATCTGAAGACTCGGCCCGACCAGCCGGCGCTCATCTACGTCTCCACGGAAACCGGCGCCGAGCGCACCTATTCGTTCCGCGAGCTGCACGGCGAGGTTCAGCGCGCTGCGGCGGCGCTGCAGAGCCTGGGCGTGAAGAAGGGCGATCGCGTCCTCATCTACATGCCCATGATTGCCGAAGCGGCCTTCGCAATGCTGGCGTGCGCACGCATCGGGGCGATCCATTCGGTGGTTTTCGGCGGCTTCGCGTCCGTCTCGCTCGCCTCGCGCATCGAGGACGCAACCCCCAAGGTCATCGTGAGCGCGGACGCCGGCTCGCGCGGTGGCAAAGTCGTGCCGTACAAGCCACTGCTCGATGAAGCCATCCGCCTGTCGAGCCACAAGCCGCAATCCGTGCTGATGGTGAATCGGGGCCTGGCGCCGATGGAGAGCGTTGCCGGGCGCGACCACGACTGGGCTGAGCTGACGGGCAAGCACAGGAACGCGCAGGTGGACTGCGAGTGGCTGGACTCGACCGACATCAGCTACACCATCTACACCAGCGGCACGACGGGCAGGCCCAAGGGCGTGCAGCGCGACGTGGGCGGCTATGCCGTGGCCCTGGCGGCCAGCATGAAGCACATCTTCCTGGGCGAGCCGGGCGAAACCTATTTTTCCACCAGCGATATCGGCTGGGTGGTCGGCCACAGCTACATCATCTACGGCCCGTTGATCGCGGGCATGGCGACCATCATGTACGAGGGCCTGCCGATCCGCCCGGACGCAGGCATCTGGTGGAGCCTCGTGGAGAAGTACAAGGTGACTTCCATGTTCAGCGCCCCCACCGCGGTGCGCGTGCTCAAGAAGCACGATCCGGCCTTCCTGAAAAAATACGACCTCTCCAGCCTGAAGGCGCTGTTCCTGGCCGGCGAGCCGCTGGACGAGCCGACCGCCCAATGGATTTCTGACGGCTTGGGCCGGCCGATCATCGACAACTACTGGCAGACCGAGAGCGGTTGGCCTATCCTGGCACTGGCGAATGGCGTGGAGAAGCAGCGCAGCAAGTTCGGCAGCCCCGGCTTGCCGATGTACGGCTACGACATCAGGCTGGTGCACGAAAGCACCGGCGCGGAGCTGACGCAGCCCGGCGAAAAGGGTGTGGTGGTGATCGAGGGGCCGACGCCTCCGGGCTTCATGCAGACCGTGTGGGGCGACGACCAGCGCTACGTGGACACGTACTGGCACACCGTGCCGGGGCGCACCGTGTATAGCACCTTCGACTGGGGTATCAAGGACAAGGACGGGTATTTCTTCATCCTGGGGCGCACCGACGACGTCATCAACGTGGCCGGACACAGGCTGGGCACGCGTGAGATCGAGGAAAGCATCTCCAGCCACCCGAACGTCGCCGAAGTGGCCGTGGTGGGCGTGGCCGACAACCTCAAGGGCCAGGTGGCCATGGCTTTCGTCGTGCCGCGCGACACCGCGGGGCTGACGGACACCGCCACCCGGCTGAAGCTGGAAGGCGACATCATGAAGGTGGTGGACGAGCAACTGGGCGCGGTGGCCCGGCCGTCCCGCGTGCATTTCGTGAACCTGCTGCCCAAGACCCGCAGCGGCAAGCTCCTGCGCCGGGCGATCCAGGCCGTGGCCGAGGGCCGCGATGCCGGCGACCTCACGACCATCGAGGATCCTTCGGCCCTTCAGCAGATCCGCGACTTGATGGCGCCCTGACGGAGCCCTAATTCCGCACATGCGAACGCGCATTCTCAAATTTTGACGGGCAGCTGACAGGAAAGGGTGGCACAATTCGCCACGCAACCAAGGCCCCTTCCAGCCACAGTCGCATCCGCCATCCGGTCCAGCCGTGTCGCGGAAGGTTTCCTGTAACCAGCTAAATGTCCCCTGCAGGGGGGCGGAAAGTAGCGAACGCATGAGTGACGCAAGCACCGTCTACACGGCCTACCAGGGCAATTCGTATCTCTTCGGCGGTAACGCACCGTATGTCGAGGAGATGTACGAGAACTACCTCGCCAATCCCACCAGCGTCCCCGAGACCTGGCGCGAATATTTCGACGCGCTCCAGCACGTGCCGGCCGTGGACGGCAGCAACGCCAAGGATGTCCCGCACATGCCGGTCATCAACGCGTTCGCCGAGCGGGCCAAGCAGGGCGGCACCAAGGTCGTCGGCGGCACGCAGGACGCCGAGATGGGCCGCAAGCGCACGGCAGTGCAGCAGCTCATTGCCGCCTACCGCAACGTCGGATGCCGCTGGGCCGACCTCGACCCGTTGAAGCGCGCCGAGCGCGAAAATATTCCGGAACTCGAAGCCTCGTTCTACGGCTTCTCCGATGCCGACCAGGAAGCTGTGTTCAACATCAGCAACACCTTCTTCGGCAAGGAAACCATGGCGCTGCGCGAGCTGATCAACGCGCTGCGCGAAACGTATTGCGGCTCCATCGGCGCCGAGTACATGTACATCAGCGACCAGCACAAGAAGCGCTGGTGGCAGCAGAAGCTGGAATCGATCCGCAGCAAACCCAATTTCAGCGCGGAGAAGAAGAAGCACATCCTCGATCGCGTCACGGCCGCCGAAGGCCTGGAGCGCTTCCTGCACACCAAGTACGTCGGCCAGAAGCGCTTCTCGCTCGAAGGTGGCGAGAGCTTCATCGCCTCGATGGACGAACTGATCCAGGGCGCGGGCGCCAAGGGCGTGCAGGAGATCGTGATCGGTATGGCCCACCGCGGCCGCCTGAACGTGCTGGTCAACTCGCTGGGCAAGATGCCGGCCGACCTCTTCGCCGAGTTCGATCACACCGCCAAGGAAGAGCTGCCGGCCGGCGACGTCAAGTACCACCAGGGATTCAGCTCCGACGTCACATCGCCCGGCGGCCCCGTCCACTTGAGCCTGGCTTTCAACCCCTCCCACCTGGAAATCGTCAACCCGGTGGTCGAGGGCTCCGTGCGCGCCCGCATGGACCGCCGCGCCGACCCGCAAGGCAAGCAGGTGCTGCCGGTTCAGGTGCACGGTGATGCGGCCTTCGCCGGTCAAGGCGTCGTCATGGAAACGCTGGCGCTGGCCGAAACGCGCGGCTACTTCACCGGCGGTACGGTGCACATCGTCATCAACAACCAGATCGGCTTCACCACCAGCGACCCGCGCGATAGCCGCTCCACGTTGTATTGCACCGACGTTGTCAAGATGATCGAGGCCCCGGTGCTGCACGTGAACGGCGACGACCCGGAAGCCGTGGTTCTGGCCACCCAGATCGCGCTCGATTACCGGATGGAATTCGCCAAGGACGTGGTGGTGGACATCGTCTGCTTCCGCAAGCTCGGCCATAACGAGCAGGACACCCCCGCGCTGACCCAGCCGCTGATGTACAAGAAGATTGCCCAGCATCCCGGCACGCGCAAGCTCTACGCCGACAAGCTGGCCGCTCAAGGCCTGGGCGAGTCGCTGGGCGACGACATGGTCAAGGCCTATCGCGCCGCCATGGACGCCGGCAAGCATACGGTCGACCCGGTGCTGACCAACTTCAAGAGCAAGTATGCCGTCGACTGGACGCCGTACCTGAACAAGAAGTGGACCGACGCCGCCGACACGGCGATCCCGATGGCCGAGTGGAAGCGCCTGGCCGAAAAGATCACTACGGTGCCGGCCAGCTTCACGCCGCATCCCCTGGTAAAGAAGGTGCTGGATGACCGTGCCGCGATGGGCCGGGGCGACGTCAACGTGGACTGGGGCATGGGCGAGCACATGGCCTTCGCGTCGCTTGTGGCCAGCGGCTACCCGGTGCGCCTGTCGGGCGAGGACTGCGGTCGCGGCACGTTCACGCACCGCCACTCGGTGCTGCACGACCAGAACCGCGAGAAGTGGGACATCGGCATCTACACGCCGCTGCAGAACGTGGCCGAGAACCAGGCTCCGTTCACGGTCATCGACTCGATCCTCTCGGAAGAGGCGGTGCTGGGCTTTGAATATGGCTATGCATCGAACGACCCGAACACCCTCGTGATCTGGGAAGCGCAGTTCGGCGACTTCGCCAACGGCGCGCAGGTGGTGATCGACCAGTTCATCGCGTCCGGCGAGGTCAAGTGGGGCCGCGTCAACGGCATCACGCTCATGCTGCCGCACGGCTACGAAGGCCAGGGCCCGGAGCACAGCTCGGCGCGGCTCGAGCGCTTCATGCAGCTGTCCGCCGACACTAACATGCAGGTCGTCCAGCCCACCACGGCCAGCCAGATCTTCCACGTGTTGCGCCGCCAGATGGTGCGCACGTTGCGCAAGCCGCTGGTCATCATGACGCCCAAGTCGCTGTTGCGGAACAAGGATGCGACGTCGCCGCTCGCCGAATTCACCAAGGGCACGTTCCAGACCGTGATCCCCGAGAACAAGGAACTGAAGGCCGACAAGGTCAAGCGAGTGATCGTCTGCTCGGGCAAGGTGTACTACGACCTCGCGAAGAAGCGCGAGGAGCGGGGCGACGATACGGCCGCGATCCTGCGTGTCGAGCAGCTCTACCCGTTCCCGCACAAGGCGTTCGCCGCCGAGCTCAAGAAGTACCCGAACCTCACCGACATCGTGTGGTGCCAGGACGAGCCGCAGAACCAGGGAGCATGGTTCTTCGTGCAGCACTACATCCACGAGAACATGCAGGAAGGGCAGAAGCTGGGCTACTCCGGCCGCGCCGCCTCGGCCTCGCCGGCCGTCGGCTACGCACACCTGCACCAGGAGCAGCAGAAGGCGCTGGTGGACGGCGCGTTCTCCAAGCTGAAGGGCTTCGTCCTCACAAAATAAGAACCTTGTCATCCCGGGCTTGACCCGGGATCCATGGTGGCGCGCGTGCCGCGATGGATGCCGGGTCGAGCCCGGCATGAAAGACCCAGATACAAGAAAGAATCAAATGTCTATCGTCGAAGTCAAAGTCCCGCAGCTGTCCGAATCAGTTGCCGAGGCGACTCTCCTGCAGTGGAAAAAGAAAGCCGGCGACATGGTCGCCATCGATGAAATCCTGATCGAGATCGAAACCGACAAGGTCGTTCTGGAAGTGCCCGCACCCGCGGCCGGCGTGCTCGCTGAAATCGTGCAGGCCGACGGCGCGACCGTCGCGGCCGAACAGGTCATCGCGAAGATCGATACCGAGGGCAAGGGCGTCGCCGCGGCGCCTGCTGCTGCCGCTGCTGCACCGGCGCCGGCCGCGGCCGCCTCGGCTCCCGCGCCGGCCCCCGCAGGCGGCTCCAAGGCCGGCATCGCAATGCCGGCCGCCGCCAAGCTGATGGCCGACAACGCCATGCCCGCCGGCTCCGTGCCCGGCACCGGCAAGGACGGCCGCGTGACCAAGGGCGACGTGCTGGGCGCCGTTGCCGCTGGCCCGAAGGTTGCCGTGGCGCCAGTCGCCGCTCCGACCGGCGTGCCCAAGACCGCGCTGCCCCAGGTCAGTTCGCCCGCGGCTGCGCCGGACCTCGGCGATCGTCCCGAGCAGCGCGTGCCCATGAGCCGCCTGCGCGCGCGCGTGGCCGAGCGCCTGCTGCAGTCGCAATCGTCCAACGCCATCCTGACCACGTTCAATGAAGTGAACATGGCGCCGGTGATGGAAATGCGCAAGCGCTTCCAGGAGAAGTTCGAGAAGGAGCACGGCGTCAAGATCGGCTTCATGAGTTTCTTCGTGAAGGCGGCCGTGCACGCCCTGAAGAAATACCCCGTGATCAACGCGTCGGTTGACGGCAACGACATCGTCTATCACGGCTACTTCGACATCGGCATCGCCGTGGGTTCGCCTCGCGGCCTGGTAGTACCCATCCTGCGCAACGCCGACCAGATGAGCTTTGCGGATATCGAGAAGAAGATCGCCGAGTACGGCGTCAAGGCGCGTGACGGCAAGCTGGGCATCGAGGAGATGACCGGCGGCACGTTCTCCATCTCCAACGGCGGCGTGTTCGGCTCCATGCTGTCCACCCCCATCATCAATCCGCCGCAGTCGGCCATCCTGGGCGTGCATGCCACCAAGGATCGCGCCGTCGTCGAGAACGGTCAGGTGGTGGTCAGGCCGATCAACTACCTCGCGATGTCGTACGACCACCGCATCATCGACGGCCGCGAGGCTGTGCTGGGTCTGGTGGCGATGAAAGAAGCGCTGGAAGATCCGGCGCGTTTGCTGTTCGATATTTGAAGATGCCTGTCATTGCGGGCTCGACCCGCAATCCATCTTGGCGCGCCACCATGGATGCCGGATCAAGTCCGGCATGACAACAACAAGAGAAACCATATGAGCAAGCAATTCGACGTCATCGTCATCGGCGGAGGTCCAGGCGGCTACATCGCCGCCATCCGCGCGGCGCAGCTGGGCTTCAACACGGCCTGCGTCGACGAGTGGAAGAACAAGGATGGCAAGCCCGCGCTGGGCGGCACCTGCACGAACGTGGGATGCATCCCGTCCAAAGCGCTGCTGCAGTCCTCCGAACACTTCGACCATGCCGGCCACCACTTCGCCGACCATGGCATCTCGATGACCGGCATGACGCTGGACGTGGCGAAGATGCTGGCCCGCAAGGACCAGGTGGTGAAGCAGAACAACGACGGCATCCAGTTCCTGTTCAAGAAGAACAAGGTGTCGTTCTTCCATGGCCGCGGCTCGTTCGTGAGTGCCTCCGATGCAGGCTACGAGATGAAGGTGACGGGTGCCGCCGAGGAAACCATCACCGGCAAGCACATCATCGTGGCGACGGGCTCTAACGCCCGCGCGCTGCCCGGCGCCCCGTTCGACGAGGAGAACATCTTGTCCAACGACGGCGCGCTGCGCATCCTGGGCGTGCCCCGGAAGCTGGGCCTGATCGGCTCGGGCGTGATCGGCCTGGAGATGGGCTCGGTCTGGCGCCGTCTGGGCGCCGAAGTGACCGTGCTCGAGGCCCTGCCCACGTTCCTGGGCGCCGTCGACGAGCAAATTGCCAAGGAAGCCAAAAAAGCCTTCGACAAGCAGGGCCTGAAGATCGAACTGGGCGTGAAGGTCGGCGAGGTCAAGAACTCGAAAAAGGGCGTCTCGGTCGCGTGGACCAATGCCAAGGGCGAAGCGCAGACATTGGAGGTGGACAAGCTGATCGTCTCGATCGGCCGGGTGCCCAACACCAACGGCCTGAACGCCGATGCCGTCGGCCTGAAGCTCGACGAGCGCGGCGCGGTGCTGGTGGACGACGAGTGCCGCACCAACCTGCCCAACGTCTGGGCGGTGGGCGACGTCGTTCGGGGCCCGATGCTCGCGCACAAGGCCGAGGAAGAGGGCGTCGCGGTGGCCGAGCGCATCGCCGGCCAGCATGGCCATGTCAACTTCAACACCATCCCCTGGGTGATCTACACCAGCCCGGAGATCGCCTGGGTCGGCCAGACCGAGCAGCAGCTCAAGGCCGCGGGCGTCAAGTACAAGGCGGGCACGTTTCCGTTCATGGCCAACGGCCGCGCGCGGGCGCTGGGCGATACCACCGGCATGGTGAAATTTCTCGCGGACGCTGCAACGGACGAAATCCTGGGCGTCCACATCGTGGGCCCGATGGCCAGCGAACTGATCTCCGAAGCCGTGGTGGCGATGGAGTTCCGGGCATCCGCCGAAGACATCGCGCGCATCTGCCATGCTCATCCCTCGCTGTCGGAGGCGACGAAGGAAGCGGCGCTTGCCGTCGACAAGCGCACGCTGAACTTCTGAAATACCCTGTCATCCCGGCCCCGGATCGAGTCCGGGGTTTCAACAAGATCCGGGATCCATGGGGGCACGCGGGCCAGGTCATGGATTGCGGGTCAAGCCCGCAATGACAACTCAACGAATGTCGGTCAAAGAAGTCTACGAAACCGAACTCGCCGAGCGGGGCTATCAAAGCGACCCGGCGCAATTGCAGGCAGTGCAAGCGCTGGACCGGTGCGCGCGCGAGTGGGCCGAATTCAAGGAGCAGCGCTCCAACGTCTTCAAGAAGCTGATCAACCGGCCCGAGATCCCGCGCGGCGTGTACATGTACGGCGGAGTGGGGCGTGGCAAGAGCTTCCTGATGGATTGCTTCTACAACGCGGTGCCCATCGTGCGCAAGACGCGGCTGCACTTCCATGAGTTCATGCGGGAAGTGCACCGCGAGCTAGCCGATCTGCAGGGCACCGTCAACCCGCTGGACGAACTGGGCGAGCGCATGGCGCGCCGCTACCGCCTGATCTGCTTCGACGAGTTCCACGTTGCCGACATCACCGACGCGATGATTCTGCATCGGCTGCTGGACGCTCTGTTCGACAACGGCGTGGGCTTCGTGACCACGTCCAATTTCAAGCCCGACGACCTCTACCCGAACGGCCTGCACCGCGACCGCGTCCTGCCGGCCATCAAGCTGCTCAACGCGAAGCTGGAGGTCATCAGCGTCGACAACGGCATCGATTACCGGCGCCGGACCATGGAGCAGGTCAAGCTTTATCACACGCCGCTGGGCCCCGAAGCCGACGCGCAGATGAACGAGGCCTTCACGCGCCTTGCCGCCTCGCACGATGAGGATCCGATCCTGCACATCGAAGCGCGCGAGATCCGGGCGCGCCGCAAGGCGGGGGGGGTGGTCTGGTTCGATTTCAAGACCCTGTGCGGCGGGCCGCGTTCGCAAAACGACTACCTTGAGATCGCCACGCAGTTCCACACCGTGCTGCTCTCCGACGTCCCGTATATGCCGGTGCGCATGGCCTCGGAAGCCCGGCGGTTCACCTGGCTGGTGGACGTGCTCTACGATCGCCGCGTCAAGCTGATTATGTCGGCGCAAGTGCCGCCCGAGGCGTTGTACACGGAAGGGCCGCTGGCCCACGAGTTCCCCCGTACGGTGTCCCGGCTGAACGAAATGCAGTCGGCCGACTTCCTGGCGCTGGAACACCGCATGGTCGACACCCGAATCACATGAAAAGACTGTTCCTGCTGCTCGCCGTTGTCGTGCTGCCGCCGGTCTGGGCCCAGGACGACTCAGCCGACCGCGTCGAGCGCGCGCGCATCGCTGCTGAGCGCAAGCAGGTTGATGCGGCGTTCCAGGGCGAGGAAAAGGCCTGCTATGGCAAGTTTGCGGTCAATGACTGCTTGAACGACGCCCGCAGTCGGCGGCGCGCTGCGCTGGCGGACCTGCGTCGCCAGGAAATTTCGCTGAACGACGCGCAGCGCAAGCGCCGCGCGGCGGAGCGCCTGCGCTCGGTTGAAGAACGGGCACTGGGGCAGCAGCAGGGCGGTGTCGAGCATCGGGCCAAGGCCGCCGAAGCACAGCGCAGCCGGGCGGAGCGCGCGGCCGACAAGGCGTCGGACCGTGCGTCGGCCGAGGTGTCGCGCCCTGCCAAGGTGGCCGAGCAAGAGGAGCAGATGCGCCGCCGGCAGGCCGAGATCAATGAAGCGCGCACGCAGCGGGACAAAGCCGCCGCTGAGAACGTGAAGCGGCAGGAAAAGCGGCTGGCCGACGCGCAGGCGCGCAAGGCCAACCTGGAGAAGCGCTTGGCCGAGCGCAAGAAGGCCGACGCCAAGCCCTTGCCGGTGACGCCTTAGCAGGGCCCGCCGCAGCAGCGGCTTTTAGCTGTCCAGCGGCTCCACCTTGACGATCACCAAAGACAAGTTGTCGCCGCCGCCGTGGCCGCGCGAGCGCGCTTTCTCGATCAGGAACTCTGTGGCTTCGCGCGGGGAGAGTGACGAGAGCACCGAGCCGAGCTCGCTCGGGTTGAAGTAGTGCCAGACGCCATCGCTGCAGGCCATCAGCACGTCGCCGGGGCGAAGCTGCTGGATGAAGTTCAGGTCAGTGGGTGGGTCGTCCTCGGCGCCGAGGCAGCCCATGAGGATGTTCGACTGGGGGTGGACGTTGGCCTCATCTTCCGTCAATTCACCGCGTTCCACCAGCGACTGCACATAGGAGTGGTCCATCGTGCGCTTGACGAGCTTGCCGGCATGGAAGTGGTAGATGCGAGAGTCTCCGGCGTGAATCCAGTGGCAGTCGCCGGGTGCGTTGATCAGGAACGCCGCAAGCGTGCTGTGCGGTTCCTGTTCTGAGGATACGGCTGTCAGCTTGATGACGATGTGCGCCTCCTGCACAATTTGCCTGAGCAGCGAGGGCGCGTCATCGTGGTCCGGCGAATAGCGCTCGAACAGCTGCTTTGCGGTCATCATGACCTGGTCGGAGGCTTTGCGGCCCCCACTGCGCCCGCCCATGCCGTCGGCCACCACGCCGAGCAGGCAGCCGGAGATTCGTGGGTGGCTGAGCAGGGCCACCTGGTCCTGCTGGTAGTCGCGGTCACCCTTGTGGATGCCGGTGGATGCGGTGAGTCGGTAACCCTTTGTGGCCATGCTTGTCCAGTCGATGCGCCCCAATCGGCGATGCGGGCGCTCGATTATTGCCCCTGAAACACGTATTATTGTGCCAACACGACCGTGGCGGCTCACCCGCCCGCACTTCCTTTGGATTCCAACCTCCACTCCCCCGAACGCCGATTGATCGAACTGCGCATGGAGCACGCCGATCTCGACGCCCTGATCGACCGGGCGAGCCAGGAATCGCCGGTCGATGAGCTCATGATGCGCCGCCTGAAGAAACGCCGTCTGGCGCTGCGGGACCAGATCGCGCGCCTCGAGCTTGCCATCGATCCCAAAGAGCCAGCCTGAGTATGTTGCCCCCACGCTCCATCACTTCGTATAGGTCGCTGCCCCCCGGGGGGGCCGCAGTCGCCTTGGGGCGGCGCGGCGGCGACTGATGTCACTGGAAGATCCCGTCCGCGACGCTTTCGCGCCCGAGGGGGTCCTCTCGCGCGCTGCCGACCACTTCCACCCCCGCGCCGAACAGACCGAGATGGCGTTGGCTGTCGCGCGCACCATCGAGAAGGGCGGAGCGCTCGTGGTGGAGGCGGGTACCGGCGTTGGCAAGACATTCTCGTACCTTGTCCCGGCCCTGCTGAGCGGCGAGCGGGTGCTGCTGTCCACGGCTACCAAGACGCTGCAGGACCAGCTGTTCGGACGCGACTTGCCACGGCTGGTTGAGGCGCTCGGACTGCCCGTGCGCACGGCACTGCTCAAGGGGCGCGCCAGCTATCTGTGCATCCACAGGATGGAGCAAGCCCGCCAGGATGCCACGCTGCCCGATCGCGGATCGCTGCGCACGCTCGCCAAGATCGAGGAGTGGTCCCACGGGACGCGCACCGGTGACCTTGCGGAACTGCCGGGCCTGGACGAGCGCTCGGCGCTGATCCCGTTGGTCACCTCTACCCGCGAAAACTGCCTGGGCCAGCAATGCCCGAAGTTCCGTTCCTGTCACGTCAACCTGGCTCGGCGCGAAGCGCTGGCCGCCGATGTGGTCGTTATCAACCACCACTTGTTCTTTGCCGACCTCGCGGTGCGCGAATCGGGGATGGCCGAGCTGTTGCCGACGGTTCGCGTGGCGATCTTCGACGAGGCCCACCAGCTCAATGAAACAGGGGTGCAGTTTCTGGGGGCCTTCGTCACCACGGGCCAACTGCTCGACTTCGCGCGCGACATGCTGGCCGCCGGCCTGCAGCAGGCACGCGGTTTGGTGGACTGGCAGCAGGCGGCGTCGGCGGTGGAGCGGGGCGCGCGCGAATTGCGGCTCGTCGTGGGCAAGACTGCGCCGGGTGCGCGGCTGCGCTGGGTGGGCGAAACGCCCGCCGACGTCGACCCTGCCGCCTGGCAGCAGGCGCTCGAGGAAACGCATGCCGCCTGTTCACAGGCGATGCAAGCGCTGTCAACGGTGAGCGAGATAGCCCCCGATTTCGTGCGCCTGTACGAGCGCGCCGAGGGGATGGCCCAACGCCTGCGGGCGTTCGCGGACCCTTGCGCGGCCGGCGCCGTGCGCTGGGTGGACGCGGGCGCGCAACTGCGCCTGGTCGAGTCGCCACTGGATATCGCGAAAGCCGTGCAGGAAAAACTACTGCGCGCGGGTGCCGAGGAAGCCTCCACCAAAGCGTGGATCTTCACCTCCGCGACCTTGGGTGACGATTCGCGCCTGTCGTGGTTCACCGAGCCGTGCGGATTGGAACAGGCGCATGTTCTGCGCGTCGGCAGCCCGTTCGACTACGCGGCGCAGGCGGCGGTTTATGTGCCGCGCGACTTGCCCAAGCCCAGTGACCCGGGGCACAGCGTGCAAGTCGCGGCGCTGGCCGCCGAAGGCGCGCAAAGCCTGGGCGGCCGCACGATGGTGCTCACGACGACTCTGAGGGCCTTGCGTACGATCGGCGAGGCCATGCAAAAGCGTTTCGACGGATCGGGCGAGGTGGAGGTGCTGGTGCAGGGGCAGTGGCCCAAGCGCCGGCTGATCGAGCGCTTCCGTGAGGGCGCGCAGGGGGGCGGCCGTGGATGCGTGCTCGTGGCATCCGCGTCGTTCTGGGAGGGTGTCGACGTGCCCGGCGATGCGTTGCAGCTCGTGATCATCGACAAGCTGCCGTTCCCGCCACCGGGCGACCCGCTCGTGGAAGCCCGGGCGCAGCGCCTGGAATCACAGGGCCGCAGCGCCTTCAATGACTATTTCGTGCCTGAAGCGGCGGTGGCGCTGAAGCAGGGGGCGGGGCGCCTGATCCGGCGCGAGTCCGACCGGGGCGTTCTGGTGGTGTGCGACACCCGCATGGCCACGATGGGCTATGGCCGGCGGCTGATGGCGGCACTGCCGCCGATGCGGGTGCTGAAATCGAAAGAGGATTTCCTGGAAACGCTGCAGGCGCTTACCAGAGCTTCCACCACGGATCCTGCTTGGACCTGAAGCCGCGCGAGAGGTATTCGCTCTTCGGGTAGCTCTTTTCCATCACCCGCTTCGCGTCGTCGCGCAGCTGGGTCATTCCCAATTCGTCATAGGAGCGCACCAGGATGAACAGCGCCTCTTCCAGCGCCGGGACGTCCTGGTAGTCGGTCAGCGCGCTCTGCGCACGGTTGATGGCCGCCACATAGGCCCCGCGGCTGAAGTAGAAGCGCGCCACATGCACTTCGTATTGGGCCAGCGAATTGACGATGTAGGTCATGCGCGCCCTGGCGTCGGGCGTGTAGCGCGAATCGGGAAAGCGCGAGACGAGTTCCTTGAAAGCCTCGAACGATTCCTTGGCAGCCTTCTGGTCGCGCTCGGACAAATCCTGCTTCGACAGGAACGCGAAGGTGCCCAGGTTGTCGTTGAAATTGACAATGCCCTTGAGGTAAAGCGCGTAGTCGATGGCCGGGCTGGCCGGGTGCAGCTTCATGAAGCGGTCGAGCGTGGAAAGCGCCGAGGCCTGGTCGTTGGCCTTGTACTGCGCATAAGCCTTCTCGAGCTGGGCCTGCTGGGCGAGCGGCGTGCCGGCCGCGCGGCCCTCGAGTTTCTCGAGCAGCGGGATCGCCCGGTCGTACCCGCCCGACTCCATTTCGTCCTTGGCTTCGGCGTGGATCTTGTTGGGGCTCCAGCCCTCGGTCTTGTCGTCCGGCGTCGAGGAGCACCCGGCCAGCAAAACGGTGATGCCGATCGCGAGGGCAGGGACCACCGATAATTTGGCTCGAAGCATGAATCGCAACTTTCTTGAAACAGGGCAAATTCATTATATCGACCGACCCTTCGCCGACTGACACCCCCGCTGTGGACGACGACGCGCTCGACGTCGCGGACGCTGGGCCGGACGTCGAACTTCGCCCCTTCGTGATCGACGCGGCTCACCATGGCGACAGGCTCGACCGCGCGCTGGCAGCACTGGCGCCCGAGTTCTCCCGAAGCTACCTGCAGCAGCTGATCGAATCAGGGGCGGTGTCGCTCAAGGGCATTCCCGCGACGCGCTCTTCACAGAAAGTTAAGGCCGGGGACCCGGGAACCCTGGAGCTGCGCCCCACACCGCAGAGCCAGGCCTTCCGGCCCGAACCGATGAGCCTGGACGTGGTGTTCGAGGACGAGCACCTGCTGGTCGTGAACAAGCCGGCCGGTCTCGTGGTCCATCCGGCCCCGGGCAACTGGAGCGGCACCTTGCTCAACGGCCTGCTCGCGCGGGACGCCGGCGCGGCGCTGCTGCCACGAGCTGGCATCGTGCACCGGCTGGACAAGGACACCAGCGGCCTCATGGTGGTGGCGCGCACCCGCGCAGCGATGGACGCGCTGGTTGCGCGAATTGCCGCACGCGAAGTGTCGCGCCAGTACGTGGCGCTGGCGCACCGCTCATGGGGCGGCGGCGCGGTGCGGCACGTGGATGCGCCGATCGGGCGCGACCCTCGCAACCGGCTCCGCATGGCCGTGGTCGACAGCGGGAAAGCGGCAAACACGACTTTCGAGATGCTGCAGGATGCACAACAGGGTTGCTGGGTCCGCGCCACGCTGGGCACCGGGCGCACGCACCAGATCCGGGTTCACATGGCCCATATCGGCCATCCCCTGGTGGCCGACGAACTCTATGGGGGCGCGCCCGCCGCTGGGATGGCGCGCCAGGCGCTGCACGCGTACCGGCTGGCCTTCGCGCACCCTGCGGCAGGCGAGGCCCTGGAATTCCTCGCGCCGCTGCCTGCCGATTTGCGCCAGGCTCTGGATGCCTGGGGCCTGCGTTACAATGGTTTGGAATGGCTTACGAGCCACGCCCCCTAGGCTCTTAGCCAGAGCCTGTGAATCCAGCGGGGCGCGCGCCGCGCAACCGAGGTTGCGCACCGCGCAGCGAACCGAAATCGCCCCTGTTTAGCCTTTGATTTGCGCGCCGGATGGCGCCTTTTCCCGGAACGGCAAGACCATGAATACGACGGATGCGAAGCGCGTCCTCGAAACCGCCCTGATTTGCTCGCAGCAGCCATTGCCGGTGCGCGAGCTGCGCGTCCTGTTCAATGACGAACTGGCTGCAGACACGATCAAGACGTTGCTCGGGGATCTTCAAAACGACTGGGCCCAGCGCGGGGTCGAACTCGTCCATGTGGCGAGCGGCTGGCGGTTCCAGAGCCGCCCGCAGATGCGCGAATACCTCGACCGCCTGCACCCCGAGAAGCCCCCGCGGTACACGCGCGCCGTCCTGGAAACGCTCGCGATCATTGCCTATCGGCAGCCCGTGACCCGTGGCGACATGGAAGACATACGGGGCGTGACGATCAACGCATTGATCCTGAAACAGCTGGAAGACCGTGGCTGGGTCGAGGTCATCGGCCACCGCGAGACCGTTGGCCGGCCCGCGTTGTTCGCCACGACGCGGCAGTTTCTGGACGATCTGGGCCTCGAGTCCCTGGACCAGCTCCCCATGCTGGAAGGACCCGCCCAACAAGCGCAGCTACTCGAGACACTCGCCGCGGGGCCCGATGAGACCCAGCCGGACCTTGCCATCGAGGGCGGCGACGACGCCCCCGCCCCTGCCCAACCCACCCCCGAGGGCGCCGCCGACAACGCGCCGGAAGCAGTCGAGACCTGAACATGAACACACCCCTGCCTGGCGCGGCATCCGTGCCCACCGCCGCCGACTTCGACGAAAAAGACGCGACCGCGCCGGCCCAGCCGCAAGCGGCCCAGCCAGAGGCCGACGAGCCGGAGGAGCTCTGGGACGACAGCGATGAAGAGCACGACGCCGATTCCGGCGAGCGCGCCGCGCCGCAGCTGCCGGCCGAGCCGACGGTGCCGATCCGCTTTGAGGACGTCATCTCCGGCCAGTTCGATGCCGAGGTTGAAAGCCCGGAAGTCACATTGCCCAAGCGCGTGCTGTCTCCGCAAGCCGACACGCCCAAGCTTCACAAGGTATTGGCTCAGGCGGGGCTGGGCTCGCGCCTGGAGATGGAGCAGCTCATCATGGAGGGCCGTATCTCGGTCAACAATGAGCCCGCCCACATCGGCCAGCGAATCCAGTTCGGCGACCAGATCAAGGTGAACGGCAAGCCGATCCGCTTCCGGATCGCCCCGCCGCCAGCCCGGGTGATCGCCTATCACAAGCCGGTGGGTGAGGTCGTGACCCACGACGATCCGCAAAACCGCCCCACCGTGTTTCGCAAGCTGCCCAAACTGCAGCAGGGCAAGTGGCAGTCCGTGGGCCGGCTGGACCTCAACACCGAGGGCCTGCTGCTGTTCACGAGTTCCGGCGAACTGGCCAACAAGCTGATGCATCCGCGCTTCGGCCTGGAGCGTGAGTACGCGGTGAGGGTGCTCGGGGCGCTCAGCAATGAAGAAAAGCAGCGGCTGCTGGATGGAATCGACCTGGAGGACGGCCGCGCCCAGTTCGGCTCGATCGAGGACGGCGGCGGCGAGGGCGCCAATACCTGGTATCGCGTGACCATCTCCGAGGGCCGCAACCGCGAGGTGCGGCGCCTGTTCGAAGCGCTTGGTCATGCGGTGAGTCGCCTGATCCGCATCCGCTATGGTGCCATGATGCTCCCCCGGGGCCTCAAGCGCGGGGCATGGATGGAACTGGACGAGCGCGACATCCGCTCGCTGATGCAGGCAGCGGGCGCCGGCGGTGAGCGCGGGGAACGCCGCGAAGTGCCTGAAGGCGAGGGCGGCGGCCGTGGCGGTCGTAACCGCCGACGCGGGGGGCGTAACGCCGGAGGCAGCAACAGGGACGGGCAGCCGCCTCAACGCGGCCAGGGCCAGCAGCGAGGGCAGGGCGGCAACGGTGGTGGTGGTGGTGGCAGCCAGGGCCAGCAGCGCCGCAAGCAGCGCGGTGGTGGTGGTGGCGGCGGAGAGCAAGGTGACCGCCAAGGCGGCGCCCAGCCCGATCCCATGAAGACATCCTTCGGCTACATCGGCGCGGACAGCTTCACTCGCCAGCGCCAGGGAGGCCCCGGCGGTGGCCAGCGCCGTGGTGGCGGCGGTGGCGGTGGCGGTGGCGGTGGCGGCGGGCAACGCCGCGGCGGCCGCGGGCGCTGAATCGACGCGTGGCCGTCCGGCCCGCCGGTTAAAGCTAAAATTCGAGGCTTTGCCGAACTTTTTCGCCCAGGCGAAACCCTATAACTTCAAGCTCAGGAAAACTTAAATGGCTATCGAACGTACTCTCTCCATCATCAAGCCCGACGCCGTGGCCAAGAACGTCATCGGGCAGATTTACGCTCGCTTCGAGGCAGCCGGCCTGAAGGTCATCGCAGCCAAGATGGCCCACCTGTCGCGCGGCGAGGCCGAGCAGTTCTACGCCGTCCACAAGGAGCGCCCGTTCTTCAAGGACCTCGTCGAGTTCATGATTTCGGGCCCGGTGATGATCCAGGTGCTTGAAGGCGAGGGCGCCATCCTGAAGAACCGCGACCTGATGGGCGCGACGGACCCCAAGAAGGCTGCACCCGGCACCATCCGCGCCGACTTCGCCGACAGCATCGACGCCAACGCCGTGCACGGCTCCGACGCCGCGGAAACCGCCAAGGCGGAAGTGAGCTTCTTCTTCCCGGCCATGAATATTTATTCCCGCTAATCACGGGATCCCCCATGCGATGACAGCCAACCTTCTCGACTTCGACCTCGAAGGTCTGGCTGCGTTCTGCGAACGCCTGGGCGAAAAGCGCTTCAGGGCGACGCAGCTGTTCCGCTGGATCCACCAGCGGGGCGCCCGCGACTTCGACCAGATGAGCGACCTGGCCAAGTCGCTGCGCGAAAAACTCAAGACCAGCGCCCGCGTCGAGGGCCTTCCGGTCATCTCCCAGCAGGAATCCACCGACGGCACCATCAAGTGGCTGTTCGACGTGGGTAACGGCGACGCCGTCGAGGCCGTGTTCATCCCGGAGGATGACCGCGGTACCTTGTGTGTGTCTTCTCAAGCGGGCTGCGCCGTCGGGTGCCGTTTCTGCTCGACCGGCCACCAGGGCTTCTCTCGCAACCTCACCACCGGCGAGATCGTCGCGCAGCTGTGGTTCGCTGAGCATTTCCTGCGACATCATCTGAAGAAGGACGAGCGCGTCATCTCCAACGTGGTGATGATGGGCATGGGCGAGCCGCTTCAAAACTACACGGCCCTCGTGCCGGCGCTACGAGTGATGCTGGACGACCACGCCTATGGCCTGTCGCGCCGCCGTGTCACGGTGTCCACTTCGGGCATGACGCGCATGATCGACCGGCTGGCGCTCGATTGCCCCGTGGCCCTGGCCGTTTCCCTGCACGCGCCAAATGACGAACTGCGCGACAACCTCGTGCCCTTGAACAAGAAGCACGACCTCGCCGAATTGCTGGACGCCTGCAACCGCTACCTGCAATATGCGCCGCGCGATTTCATCACCTTCGAGTACTGCATGCTCGATGGGGTCAACGACCAGCCCGAGCACGCGCACGAGTTGGTTGACTTGTTGCGCCACCACGGCGGACAAGGAGTCTCCTGCAAGATCAACCTGATCCCCTTCAACCCGTTCCCGCAGTCGGGGCTGACGCGTTCACCCCACAAACAGGTGCTCGCCTTCGCGAAAATCCTGAGCGATGCTGGTATCGTCACCACTGTGCGAAAAACCAGAGGGGACGACATCGACGCCGCCTGCGGCCAGCTGGCCGGCGACGTCAAGGACCGCACCCGAGTCGAGCAACGCATCGTCCGGCAACGCACCGTGATGCTGAAACAGGTGCCGGCGATCACGACCGGCGCGAAGGAGACATAAGAAATGACAAGCACCGCCTCGGCGGTCCGGGGCCCGCGTCGGCTCCTGGCCTGGGCCTGGATGGCCGGCACGCTGCTGATGGCCCTGGGGGGCTGCGCGTCCGCGCCGCCCGGAGACGTTGGCTCCACGCGCGACATCATGACCGAATCCGACGAGCCCGAGTCGCGCAAGCGCGCCCGCATCCGCATGGAGCTGGCAGTGGGCTATTTCGAGCAGGGGCAGACCAACGTCGCCCTCGACGAGCTCAAGCAGGTCATCGCCTCGGATCCTACTTTTCCCGACGCCTACAACCTGCGCGGACTGATCTACATGCGCCTGAACGACGTGCGGCAGGCGGAAGACAGCTTCAAGCGCGCTGTGTCGCTCAACCCGCGCGACGGCAACGTGCAGCACAACTACGGCTGGTTGATGTGCCAGCAGGGCCGCTACGACGAAGCGGCTCGCGCTTACGACGTAGCGATGGCCAACCCGATGTACGCGGGCCGGGCCAAGACGCTGATGGCCAAGGGCCTGTGCGAGGCGCGGGCCGGCAAGACGGCGGAAGCCGAGCGCAGCCTCGCGCGCTCGTACGAGCTGGACGCCGGCAACCCTGTCACCGGCTACAACCTCGCCGGTCTGCTGTTTAGGCGCGGAGACTTCAACCGAGCCCAGTTCTACATTCGCCGCCTGAACAACAGCGACCTCGCCAACGCCGAAACGCTTTGGCTGGGCGTCAAAGTAGAGCGCCGCCTGGGCGACCGTATCGCCATGCAGCAGCTCGCCGAGCAACTCAGGAAGCGCTTCCCGAAATCCCGTGAGGCTGCCGCGTACGACCGGGGGGCCTTCGATGAGTGAGACCTGGGAAGCTCAAGGCGCTGCTTTCGTGCCGCAACCCGCGGCCAACGATGGCGTGACCGCGGGCATTTTGCTGCGCCGCGCCCGGGAGGCGGCGGGCCTGCACGTGGCAGCGCTCGCCGTATCGCTCAAGGTGCCCGTGCGCAAGCTGGAAGCTCTGGAGGAAGACCGCTGGGATCTCCTCACCGACGCCGTGTTCGTGCGCGCGTTGGCATCGAGCGTCTGCCGTACGCTCAAGATCGATCCGCAGCCGGTGCTGGAGCGCCTGCCCCAGCCGATCGCGCCGCGCCTCGTCAAAGACGAAGACGGCATCGGCACGCCCTATCGCGCGCCAAGTGACGGCTCGCCCCCGACCTGGGTGGACAATGTGACCAAGCCGGTCTTCCTGGCGGTGTTCGCGCTGCTGTTGGGAGCGCTCGTGCTGATCCTGCTTCCCTCCGCGCAGACCGAGGACAAGACCAGCACGACCGCCAACCCCGACACCGCAAACGTGAGTACGCCGGTTGCGATCCCCGCACCCGGCGTGTCGCAAGTCGTGGAGAACACCATCCCAACGCCGGCAGCGACCACGCCGGATGCCCCGCCAGCCGCCACGACATTGCCGTCTGCCATCTCCCCGCCCGCGAGCGCAGCTGCGGTCCCGGTGGCTATTCCCCCGGTGGCTGCGCCGGCCAGTGCTCCCGCAACCCCTGCCAGCGGCATCGTCATGTTTCGCACCAAGGGCCCGTCCTGGGTCGAGGTGAGGGACGCGAAGGGCGTGGTCGCGATGCGCAAGCTGCTCGAGGCCGGCGAATGGGCTGGCGCCTCCGGCACACCGCCGTTGCAAGTGACCATCGGCCGCGTCGACCAAACCGAAGTGCAGGTACGCGGCAAGCCCTTCGACCTGGGCCCGTTGGCCAAGGACAACGTGGCCCGTTTCGAAGTCAAGTGAATTGAAGTGAAGTGAAGAAGTGATGCAACCCTGTCTGCCGATCGAACCCGCGTCGCCGAAGCCTCGCCGCTCGCGCCAGGCGCGTGCCGTGTGGGGCTCGCGCTTGGTCACCATCGGGGGCGACGCGCCGGTGCGCATCCAGTCGATGACCAACACGGACACGCAGGACGCGATCGGCACCGCCATCCAGGTGAAGGAACTCGCGGTGGCGGGCTCCGAGCTGGTGCGCATCACCGTCAACACGCCCGAGGCCGCGGCGCAGGTGCCGTACATCCGCGAGCAGCTCGATCGCATGGGCATCGACGTGCCGCTGATCGGGGATTTCCACTACAACGGCCACCGCCTGCTCACCGACTACCCGGCCTGCGCCGAGGCGCTGTCAAAGTACCGCATCAATCCCGGCAACGTCGGCAAGGGCGACAAGCGGGACAAGCAGTTCGGCCAGATGATCGAGGCCGCGATGCGCTGGAACAAGCCCGTGCGCATCGGGGTGAACTGGGGCAGCCTGGACCAGGAGCTTCTCGCCCACCTGATGGACATCAACAGCCGGCGTGCCGAACCTTGGGATGCCAAGTCCGTCATGTACGAGGCGCTGGTCACCTCCGCCATCGAATCAGCCCAGCGCGCGCAGGAAATGGGCATGAATGGCGACCAGGTCATCCTCTCGTGCAAGGTGAGCGGCGTGCAGGACCTGATCTCCGTCTACCGCGAGCTGGCCAAGCGCTGCGACTATGCGCTGCACCTGGGCCTGACCGAAGCCGGCATGGGCACCAAGGGCACAGTCGCCTCGAGCGTGGCCCTCGGCATCCTGCTGCAGGAAGGCATCGGCGACACGATCCGCGTCTCGCTCACGCCGGCACCCGGCGAATCGCGCACGCAGGAGGTGGTGATCGCCTCCGAGATCATCCAGGCACTGGGCCTGCGAAGCTTCGTGCCCAGCGTAACGGCCTGTCCGGGTTGCGGGCGCACCACAAGCACCACCTTCCAGGAACTGGCCAAGCAGATCGACGACTACCTGCGGGCACAGATGCCGGTCTGGCGAGCGAAGTATCCCGGCGTCGAGAAGATGAAGGTGGCCGTCATGGGCTGCATCGTCAACGGCCCCGGCGAGAGCAAGCATGCCGACATCGGCATCAGCCTTCCCGGCACCGGCGAGGCACCGGCCGCGCCTGTGTTCATCGACGGGCAGAAGGCCATGACACTGCGCGGCGACAACATCGCCAACGAGTTCCACGAAATCGTCGAAAACTACATCGAGAAGAGGTTCAGCGTCGAGAGTTGAACTCAACGCTGCGCAAAATAATGGCTGAGAAACTGAGTGCCGTCAAAGGCATGAACGACATATTGCCCGCGAGCGTGCCGCGCAAGGAAGTGCTGCCGCGCGCCGCTACCTGGCAGTGGTTCGACGACGTGGTGCGCCGCGTCATGGGCCGCTATGGCTACCAGTACATCGTCACGCCCGTGGTCGAACCCACCGCGCTGTTCGTGCGGGGGCTGGGCGAGGTGACCGACATCGTCGAGAAGGAGATGTACTCCTTCGTCGACTCGATGAACAACGACAGGCTGACGCTGCGGCCCGAGGCCACGGCAGGCATCGTGCGGGCGGTGGTCGAGCACAACGCCCTGTACAACGGGCCGCTGCGCATCTGGACCACGGGGCCCATGTTCCGGCACGAGCGGCCGCAGAAGGGCCGCTACCGGCAATTCCATCAGCTCGACGTCGAGGCGTTGGGCTTTACCGGCCCCGACGTGGACGCCGAGCTGATTCTCATGGGCCGCGCGCTGTGGCGCGAGCTCGGGCTCGTCGAAGGGCAGCACTATCGGCTCGAGATCAACACGTTGGGCGAGCCGATAGAGCGGCAGGCGCACCGCGAGGCGCTGATCGCGCACTTCGAGAAGCACGCCGCCGCGCTGGATGCGGACGCGAAGAACCGGCTGCACTCGAACCCCCTTCGCATCCTCGACACCAAGAACCCTGCCATGCAGGAGGTCGTCGAAGCTGCGCCCCGGCTGATGGACTTTCTGGGCGAGGAATCGCGCGCGCACTTCGGCGCCGTGTGCCACCTGCTGGAAGCCGCGGGCCAGCCCTATCGCATCAATCCGCGCCTGGTGCGCGGCATGGACTATTACAACCGCACCGTATTCGAGTGGACCACCGATCACCTGGGTTCGCAGGGCACGATCTGCGGCGGCGGCCGTTACGACGGGCTGATCGAGCAGATGGGCGGCAAGAGTGCCCCGGCCATGGGCTTCGGACTGGGAATCGAGCGTCTCCTGCTTCTTATTCAGGAACTCGACTTGCCGGGGCCCGACTTCGCGCCAACGGCCTATTGCATCCTTGCGGCCGACGATGCGACTGCGGCGGCCCTGCCGGTCGCCGAAGCCCTGCGCGGCGCGGGCGTCGACATCCTCATGCACTCCGGTGGCGGCTCCTTCAAGAGCCAGCTGAAAAAGGCCGATGCGAGCGGCGCCCGTTATGCGCTCATTTTCGGGGCCGACGAGCTCGCGCAGGGCGTGGTGACGGTGAAGGCGCTGCGTGACGGCGTTGGCGCGCAGGTGCAGCGCCCACTGGCGAACCCAGGCGGCTGGGCCAGTACGCTCAAGGCCTGAAGGCAGGGCGCAATCCCGCGCCTCATACAATCGCAGGCTCCAAGCAGGACAACAACACAATGGCAAAACACCTCGATCTCGAAGAACAGGAACAGCTTGCCGAGATCAAGCACTTCTGGAACGAGTACGGCAACCTTATCACCTGGGTGGTCATCGCCGTCTTCGGCTCCATCGCCGCATGGAACGGCTGGCAGTACTGGCAGCGCACGCAGAGCGCCCAGGCCGCGGCGATGTATGACGAAGTCGAGCGTGCGGCGCAAGGCGGCGACGTTACCCGCGTCGAGCGCGCGTTCTCCGACATGAAGGACAAGTTCGGCCGTACGACGTACGCGCAGCAGGCCGGGCTGCTGGCCGCCAAGGCCATGATCGACAAGGGCAACACCGAGGGCGCGAAGGCCGCGCTCGGCTGGGTCGCCGAGAAATCGTCCGATGAGGGCTATCAGGCGCTGGCGCGGATGCGGCTGGCCGCGATCCTGGTCGAAGCCAAGGCTTACGACGAAGCGCTCAAGCAGCTTGCCGGGGAGTTCCCCAAGGAATTCGAGGGACTTGCCGCTGACCGCCGCGGCGACGTCTACGCTGCCCAAGGCAAGAAGGCCGAAGCCAAGGCTGAGTACACCAAGGCCTTCAAGACGATGGACGAACGCACCGAATACCGGCGCCTGGTCGAAGTCAAGCTCAGTGCCCTTGGCGTGGATCCGCAACAGTTCGCGGCGCCCGCCGCTCCGGCCGCTTCAGGAGGCGCCAAACAATGATGCTCCGTTTCGCTGCACGCGCCACCGGGGCCCTCGCCCTGGCCATGCTGGCCGGCTGCTCCAGCCTACCGTCCAGCCTCTCCCTTCCTTCATTCCTCGGCGGCGCCGAAAAGCCCAAGCCGGCCGAACTGCAGCCCAACCCGGCGCTGCTGGCCGTCAGCCCGGCCTGGACAGCAAGAGTCGGGCAGGTCGGCTTTCCGCTCTCGGTGAACACCAGTGGCGGCTCCGTGACCGTCGCATCCGGCGATGGCACGGTGGCCGTGATCGACCCGGTCACCGGCCGCGACGTCTGGCGCGCCAGCGTCGGCGCGCCAATTGCTGCCGGTGCCGGCAGCGACGGAAAGCTCGTGGCCGTAATCACCCGCGCCAACGAGCTCGTGGCCATCTCTGCGGGCAAGGAAGCCTGGCGCCAGAAACTCTCGGCCGTGGGTTACACCGCCCCGTTCGTTGCCGGTGGCCGCGTCTTCGTTCTGACGGCCGACCGCGCCGTTTCAGCGTTCGATGCCCAGAGTGGCCGCAAGCTGTGGACGCAGCAGCGCGCCGGAGAGCCTCTGGTGCTGCGCCACGCGGGCGTCATGCTGGCGGTTGGCGATACGCTGGTCGTCGGTCTGTCGGGTCGCCTGGCAGGTTTGAACCCGCTCACCGGTGCCAGCCGGTGGGAAGCGCCCCTGGCCTCCCCGCGCGGCCTGAACGACGTCGAGCGCCTGGTGGATCTGGTCGGCAGCGTCAGCCGTGTCGGCGATTCCGTGTGCGCACGCGCGTTCCAGGCCACGGTCGGCTGCGTCGACGCCGGCCGCGGTGCGGTCGTGTGGACGAAGCCTTCGAACGGCTCCGAGGGCGTCCATGGCGACGACAAGCTGGTGTTTGGCACCGAAGCGGATGGCAAGGTCGTCGCCTGGAAACGCGAAAACGGCGAACGCGCCTGGGTGAGCGACAAGCTTCAATTTCGCGGCCTCACGGCGCCGCTGGCCCTGGGCCGATCGGTCGTCGTGGGCGACGGCACGGGCTTCGTGCACCTGCTCTCGCGTGAGGACGGGTCGCTGCTCAACCGGCTCGCCACGGACGGCTCCGCGGTCGCGGCCGCGCCGGTCCTTGCCGGCAATACGCTCGTTATCGTGACGCGCAGCGGCGGCATCCACGGGTTCGTACCCCAATAACCTCAAGGGCGGTTCCATTGAAACCCGTACTGGCCCTGGTGGGCCGCCCCAATGTAGGCAAGTCAACGCTGTTCAACCGGCTGACCCAGTCGCGCGACGCTATCGTGGCCGACTTTGCCGGCCTCACGCGTGACCGCCACTACGGCAACGCCAAGCACGGCAAGCACGAATTCATCGTCATCGACACCGGCGGCTTCGAGCCGACGGCGGAGAGCGGCATCTACATGGAGATGGCCAAGCAGACACGCCAGGCGGTGGCCGAAGCCGATGTCGTGATCTTCGTGGTGGACGCGCGCGGGGGCCTTTCCGCGCAGGACTACGACATCGCCAAGTACCTGCGCAAGCTCGGCAAGCCGACGGTGCTTTGCGCCAACAAGGCCGAGGGCATGACCGAAGGCGTGCAGCTCACGGAGTTCTACGAGCTCGGGCTGGGTGAGGTGCATCCTGTTTCGGCCGCGCACGGCCAGGGCATCCGCAGCCTGGTCGAAAAGGCTTTCGAGCCGCTCAACCTCCCGGACGAGGACCAAGAGGCCGACGAGGCCGATCCCACGGTCATCAAGCTGGCGGTGGCCGGGCGCCCCAATGTCGGCAAGTCCACGCTGATCAACACCTGGCTAGGCGAGGAGCGGCTCGTCGCGTTCGACCTGCCGGGCACCACCCGGGACGCCATCACCATCCCCTTCGAGCGGGGCGGGCAGAAGTTCGAGCTCATCGACACCGCGGGCCTGCGCAAGAAGGGCAAGGTTTTCGAGGCGATCGAGAAGTTCTCGGTGGTCAAGACGCTGCAGGCCATCGAATCGGCCAACGTGGTGCTGCTCCTGCTGGACGCCACCCAGGGCGTGACTGACCAGGATGCCCACATCGCGGGCTACATCCTCGAGAGCGGCCGCGCCGTGGTGCTGGCTGTCAACAAGTGGGACGCCGTGGACGCGTACCAGCGCGAGCAAGTGCAGCGGCAGATCGAAACCCGCCTGGCCTTTCTGAAATTCGCACCCCTGCATTTCATTTCGGCCATCAAGCGACAGGGCCTGGGCCCGGTGTGGACGGCGATCGCGCAGGCGCACCGGTCGGCCATGATCAAGATGCCCACCCCCGTCCTGACGCGCCTTCTCCTGGAGGCAGTGCAGTTCCAGTCACCCAAGCGTGCCGGCATGTTCCGCCCGAAACTGCGTTACGCCCACCAGGGAGGCATGAACCCTCCGGTGATCATCGTCCACGGCAACTCGCTGGAGCATGTGACCGAGGCCTACAAGCGCTTCCTCGAAGGTCGCTTCCGCCAGGAATTCAAGCTCGTGGGCACGCCGCTGCGCATCGAGATGAAAACATCCCGTAACCCCTACGCCGACAAGGAATGAAACCGGCCGGGCAGGTGCACCCATTTTTGGGCGTACGCCCTTGAAGGTCTGGTTTTCGGACCCAGCTGGGTTTGAAGGCGGGCTGAACGGTTTCAGCCTACTTGCACAGCTAGCTTGCTGTGGTAAGGTGCAGTTTCCAACAACACTTCCGAATGCGGAACACGGAGAATATCGTGAGCAACAAAGGGCAGCTTCTACAAGACCCATTTCTCAACACCTTGCGTCGCGAGCATGTGCCTGTGTCGATTTATCTCGTCAACGGCATCAAGCTGCAAGGCCAGATTGAGTCTTTTGACCAATACGTTGTGCTACTGCGCAACACCGTGACCCAGATGGTCTATAAACACGCCATCTCCACCATCGTGCCCGGCCGTGCCGTGAACTTCTCGACGGCCGAAAGCACCGAAGCCGGACCGGCTTGAAGCCGTCCACGGGGCGCTTGAACAGCGCGCGCGGGCAGCTGGCCTCCGACGATTCCGCCCACCTGATTCTTCGCCCTTGAGCCTTCCCGCAACGCCCGAACGCCCAGCCGCTCCCACGATCCTCGTGGGCGTCGACCTGGGCCTGCCGCATTTCGATGGCGAGCTCGAAGAGCTCGGCCTGCTCGCTCAGACGGCGGGCCTGACCCCGGTCGGCCGTGTCTCGTGCAAGCGCAAGGCGCCCGACGCCGCGCTCTTCATCGGCAAGGGCAAGGCCGACGAGATCAAGGCGCTCGCCGCCGAAACCGGCGCCAACGAAATCCTCTTCGACCAGGCCCTCAGCCCCGCGCAGCAGCGCAACCTGGAGCGGCACCTGGAGCTCCCGGTCAACGACCGCACCCTGCTGATCCTTGAGATTTTCGCGCAGCGCGCCCGCAGCCACGAAGGCAAGCTGCAGGTCGAGCTGGCGCGCCTGCAGTACGTCAGCACCCGGTTGGTTCGCCGCTGGTCCCACCTGGAACGGCAGACCGGCGGCGCCGGCGTTCGCGGGGGGCCGGGCGAAAAGCAGATCGAGCTGGACCGCCGGATGATCGGCGACGCCATCAAACGCACGCGCGAGCGGCTCGAAAAGGTCAAGAAGCAGCGCCACACCCAGCGCCGCCAGCGCGAGCGCCGCGGCGCCTTCAACATCTCGCTGGTCGGTTACACCAACGCCGGCAAGTCCACGCTGTTCAATGCGCTGGTCAAGGCCCGCGCCTACACGGCCGACCAGCTCTTCGCCACCTTGGACACCACCACCCGCCAGCTGTACCTGGGCCCGGCGGAAGGCAGCGGCGATTTCGCCGGCCGCTCGGTGTCGCTGTCCGACACGGTGGGCTTCATCCGCGACCTCCCGCATGGCCTGATCGACGCTTTCCAGGCCACGTTGCAGGAAGCCGTCGATGCCGACCTGCTACTGCATGTGGTGGACGCCGCCAACCCTGACCATCCCGAGCAGATCGCAGAAGTGCAGCGTGTCCTGCACGAGATCGGCGCCGGCGACGTCCCGCAGGTGCTGGTCTTCAACAAGACGGATCTGATGGCCCTCGAGCAACGCCCCCGCCAGGCCGTTGATGTCTTCGAGCTGGATGGCACCCGTGTGCCGCGCCTGTTCGTCAGCAGCCGCACCGGGGAAGGCCTGCCTGCGCTGCGGCGCCAATTGGTGGAAGAATTGAGCCAGCGCAACGGAGTAAACCAACCCGAGCGCCATAACCCGGAAATGCACGGCACGCCCGCCTAGGGTGGCCCCAGTTGGGCACAATGCAACAAGAAAGAACCGACGCGCGATGAACTTCCAATTACGCAGCCTGCAATGGGCGGGGCTGAAAGGCCGGATCAGGGGCATGTTCAACCTCAATGATCCCCGTTGGGGGCGTGGCGGGGACGAGAAACAGTCCGAGAACAACCGGCCCGACCCGAACAAGCCCGAGGGCAATGGCCGCGGGCAGGGCCCCAACCAGGGCCCGCCGGACCTCGACGAACTCTGGCGCGATTTCAACCGCAAGCTCGGGGGCCTGTTCGGCGGCGGCAAGGGGCGCCGGCCGGACAACGGCGGCGGCGGCTTCGGTGGCGGCAACTTCCAGCCCGACATGAAGAGCGCCGGCATCGGCGCCGGCCTCGTGGCCGCTGTGGTGGTGCTGATCTGGCTGGGCACGGGATTCTTCATCGTGCAAGAAGGCCAGCAGGCCGTCATCACCCAGTTCGGGCGCTACAAGGCCACCGTGGGGGCCGGCTTCAACTGGCGCCTGCCGTACCCGATCCAGCGCCATGAACTGGTGTTCGTCACTCAGATCCGCTCGGTGGACGTCGGTCGCGACAACGTGGTCAAGGCAACGGGACTGCGCGAGTCGGCGATGCTGACCGAGGACGAGAACATCGTCGAGATCAAGTTCGCCGTGCAATATCGACTCTCGGATGCGCGCGCTTACCTGTTCGAGAGCAAGAACCCCGCGGACGCCGTTGTGCAGGCGGCCGAAACAGCGGTGCGCGAAACCGTCGGCAAGATGCGGATGGACTCGGCCCTGGCCGAGGAGCGCGACCAGATCGCGCCCCGCGTGCGCGCGCTGATGCAGACGATCCTGGACCGCTACAAGGTCGGCATCGAGGTGGTGGGCATCAACCTGCAGCAAGGTGGCGTGCGCCCGCCCGAGCAGGTGCAGGCAGCCTTCGACGATGTGCTCAAGGCCGGCCAGGAGCGCGAGCGCGCCAAGAACGAAGCGCAGGCCTACGCCAACGACGTGATCCCGCGCGCTGTCGGCGCCGCGGCGCGGTTGCAGCAGGAAGCCGACGCGTACAAGGCAAGGGTCGTCGCAACGGCGCAGGGCGATGCGCAGCGCTTCAAGTCCGTGCTGGCCGAATACCAGCGTGCACCGCAGGTCACGCGCGACCGGATGTACACCGACACCATGCAGCAGATCTACAGCAACGTGACCAAGGTGATGATCGAGTCACGTCAGGGCTCCCTGCTGTACCTCCCGCTGGACAAGATCATGCAGCAGGTCGCCCAGGGCGGCGCGGCCACAGAGCCGGCCACCGCCGCCGCGGGTGCGTCGCCCGCGCCCGGCGCGGCTGCCGGACTGCCCGCCGACTCCCGCACCCGCGACAACTCGCGCACGCGCGAACGCGAAACGCGATAGCCGGAGAACAAGAAAATGAACAGAATCGGATTCATCGTCACGTCGGCCCTGGTGTCGCTCGCGCTCCTCAGCTCCATGCTCTTCGTGGTGGACCAGCGCCAGTTCGGTGTGGTCTATGCGCTCGGGCAGATCAAGGAAGTCATCACCGAGCCGGGCCTCAATTTCAAGTGGCCGCCGCCTTTCCAGAACGTGTCGTACATCGACAAGCGCCTGCTCACGCTGGACAGCCCCGACCAGGAGCCCATGCTCACGGCCGAGAAGCAGCGCGTAGTGATCGACTGGTACGTGCGCTGGCGCATCACCGACCCGCTGCAATACATCCGCAACGTGGGCCTGGACGAAGCCGCCGGCGCCAACCAGCTCAACCGCGTGGTGCGCAACGCCTTCCAGGAAGAGATCAACCGTCGCACGGTGCGCGAGCTGCTTTCCGTCAAGCGCGAACAGCTCATGAACGACGTCAAGCGCGAAGTGCTCGAAGTCGTGAAGGGCGCCAAGCCCTGGGGCGTGGACGTGGTCGACGTGCGCATCACCCGCGCCGACTATGTGGACGCCATCACGGAATCGGTCTACCGCCGAATGGAGGCGGAACGCAAGCGCGTCGCCAACGAGCTGCGCTCCACCGGTGCCGCCGAGGGCGAGAAGATCCGGGCCGACGCCGACCGCCAGCGTGAGATTGCGATTGCCAATGCCTACCGTGATGCCCAGAAGGTCAAGGGTGAGGGCGATGCCCAGGCCGCGAACATCTACGCCGAGGCATTCGGCCGCGACGCGCAGTTCGCGCAGTTCTATCGCAGTCTGGAGGCCTACAAATCCAGCTTCAACAAGAAGGGCGACGTGATGGTGGTCGATCCTGCCGGTTCCGACTTCTTCAAGGCCTTCCGCGGCAGTTCGGGCGCGGCAGCTGCGCCCGCGAAGAAGTAGGTGCCTCCGGCTTGGACAGCGACATCTTCTGGTCCGCGCTGGCCCTGGTGCTAGTGTTCGAAGGCCTCTTTCCATTCATCTCGCCGGGCGGTTGGCGCAGCACTTTCCAGAAGCTGTTGTCGTTGCAGGACGGTCAATTGCGGTTCTTCGGGCTGTGCAGCATCCTCATCGGCCTCGTGCTGCTCTGGATCACGTCCTGAGCGAATAGCGAGCCTGGCCGCAAGGCCCGTCCGGCGGGCCGGTAAAATACCGTTTTTAACAGCCCCCGAAAACCATGTCCGCCTGGGTCCTGCCGGATCACATCGCCGATGTTTTGCCCTCCGAGGCCCGGCATATCGAAGAGTTGCGGCGCGAGCTGTTGGACACCGCGCGCGGCTACGGCTATGAACTGGTCATGCCGCCCCTGCTGGAGCACCTCGAGTCGCTGCTCACCGGCACCGGCGAAGCGCTGGACCTGCAAACCTTCAAGCTTGTCGACCAGCTTTCGGGCCGCATGATGGGCCTGCGGGCCGACACGACGCCCCAGGTCGCCCGCATCGACGCCCACCTGCTGAACCGTCAGGGCGTCACCCGCCTTTGCTACTGCGGCCCCGTGCTGCACACGCGCCCTGACCGCCCGCATGCCACCCGTGAACCGCTGCAGTTCGGTGCCGAGATCTACGGCCACGCCGGGCTCGAGGCCGACCTCGAAGCGCTGCTGTTGGCGCTGGATTGCCTCAAGGCAACCCAGGTCAACGACCTCACCGTGGACATGGCGGACGCGCGCATTGTGCGCTCGCTGCTCGCCGGCGTGCCGGTGGACGCCGCCGCGTTGGGCCGGGTGCACTCCGCACTGGCTGCCAAGGACGCGAGCGAGCTCGCTGCGTTGACGAAAAATTTCCCCGCCGCCGCTCGCGAAGGCCTGCTGACCCTCGTTTCGCTGTACGGCGACGAAAAGGTGCTGGCCGAAGCGGAGCAGAAGCTGCCGACCAGCCCCGTCCTGCGCGAGGCACTGGCTAACCTGAAGTGGCTGGCCGGCCACTTGCAGGGCGGCAAGGTGAGCTTCGACCTCGCCGACCTGCGCGGCTATGCCTACTACAGCGGCGTTCGCTTCTCCGTGTACACCCCGGGTGCGAGCGACACGCTGGTGCGCGGCGGCCGGTACGACGAGGTGGGCGCGGTCTTCGGGCGCAACCGCCCGGCAGTCGGCTTCAGCCTCGATGTGCGGGAGCTGGTGGCTGTTGTTTCCAAGCGCCCACTGAAGGCCGCCATCCGCGCGCCGTGGATGGACAGCGGCGAAGGCGCGGTCGGTTTGCGAAGCGCCATCGCGGCACTTCGGGGCGCCGGCGAGACCGTGGTCTGCGTGCTGCCGGGCCATGAGAGCGAAGTGGATGAATTCCAGTGCGACCGCGAACTCGCGTCCGTGGCCGGCCAGTGGGTCGTCAAGGCAATCTGAACCGATTTTTCAATTTCTCCGGAAGTACGAAATGACGAAGACAAAGGGCCGTAACGTGGTCGTGGTCGGCACCCAGTGGGGTGACGAGGGCAAGGGCAAGCTGGTCGACTGGCTCACCGAGATGGCGCAAGGCGTGGTGCGCTTCCAGGGCGGCCACAACGCCGGCCACACGCTGGTGATCAACGGCGTCAAGACGGCGCTGCACCTCATCCCCAGTGGCATCATGCGCCCGGGCGTGAAGTGCTACATCGGCAACGGCGTCGTGTTGTCGGCGGCCAAGCTGTTCGAGGAGATCGAAGGGCTGGAGAAGGCCGGCGTGGAGGTGCGCGGGCGCCTGCGCATCAGCGAGGCCTGCCCATTGATCCTGCCGTACCACGCGGCGCTGGACATCGCCCGCGAGACGCTGCGCGAGCAGGGCGGCGACGAGAAGATCGGCACCACCGGCCGCGGCATCGGCCCGGCATACGAGGACAAGATCGCTCGCCGTGCGCTGCGCGTTCAGGATTTGAAGCACCCCCAGCGCTTCGGCGAGAAGCTCAAGGTGGTGCTGGACCTGCACAACTTCATGCTCACGAAGTACCTCAACGCCCCGGCCGTCGACTACCAGGCGGTGTTCGACGAGGCGATGGGGCACGCCGAACTGCTCAAGCCCATGATGGCCGATGTGTCGCGCGAGCTGAACGAGGCGCACATCCACGGCGACAACCTGCTGTTCGAGGGCGCACAGGGCACGCTGCTGGACGTGGACCATGGCACCTACCCGTACGTCACGTCGAGCAACTGCGTGGCCGGCAACGCGGCGGCCGGCGCCGGCATCGGCCCGGGCATGCTGCACTACATCCTGGGCATCACCAAGGCCTACTGCACGCGCGTGGGCGGTGGGCCCTTCCCGACCGAGCTGGACTGGGCGACGCCGGGCACCGTGGGCTACCACCTGTCGACCGTCGGCGCCGAAAAGGGCGTCACCACCGGCCGCAGCCGCCGTTGCGGCTGGTTCGATGCCGCGCTGCTGAAGCGCTCGGCGCAGGTCAACGGACTGTCGGGCCTTTGCATCACCAAGCTCGACGTGCTGGATGGCATCAAGGAACTACAGCTGTGCACCGGCTATGAAATGGACGGCGAGCACACCGACATCCTGCCCCTGGGCGCCGATGAAATCTCGCGCTGCAAGCCGGTGTACGAGACCATGGAAGGCTGGACGGAAAGTACCGTGGGCGTGACGCAATACGACAAGCTGCCTGTCAATGCGCGCTTGTACCTGCAGCGCATCGAGCAGGTGACGGGCGTGCCCATCGATATGATCTCGACCAGCCCCGACCGCGACCACACGATCATGAAGCGGCATCCATATCTAGCGTGAGGATGTGGCCCCCACGCTCCCCCACTGCGTGTGGGTCGCTGCCCCCCGAGGGGGCCTTCGCGCCTTGGGGCGGCCCGGCGGCGCTCAATAGGAGAACAACGAAATGTTGACAGAAGACGGCAAGCACCTATACGTCAGCTACGACGAGTACCACAGCCTCATCGAGAAGCTGGCGATCAAGGTGCACCAGTCGGGCTGGGAGTTCGACACCATCCTGTGCCTGGCGCGTGGCGGCATGCGGCCGGGCGACATACTCTCTCGCATCTTCGACAAGCCGCTGGCGATCATGTCTACCAGCTCCTACCGTGCCGAAGCCGGCACGATCCAGGGTCACCTGGACATCGCCCGCTACATCACCACGCCCCAGGGCGAGATCGCGGGCAAGGTGCTGCTGGTGGACGACCTGGCGGACTCCGGGCACACGCTGCATGCGGTGCTGGAGATGCTGCGCACCAGCTACAAGCCGATCACCGAGCTGCGCAGCGCCGTGATCTGGACCAAGGGCCTGTCGAAGTTCACGCCGGACTACTCGGTGGAGTTCCTTCCCACCAACCCGTGGATCCACCAGCCGTTCGAAACCTATGACAGCATGGGTCCCGCCAGGCTGCTGGAGAAGTGGAAGATCTGATCAGCCCGCGGCGACGCCGCGCAGCTGCCTGTTCAACGCGCCGAACCTGCGCCGGTATTGTGCCGGCGTGAGGGCCACCTTGCGGCGAAACAGCCGCCCGAAGAAGCTGGCGTCCTGGTAGCCCACCTCCACAGCCACGGCCTCCACGGGCAAGTCCGTGGACTCCAGCATCTGCTTGGCCTCCTCCAGGCGCAGTGTGTGGATGTATTCGATCGGGCTCATGCCCGTCGCGAGCGTGAAGCGCCGCTTGAAGGTGCGTTCCGGCACGCCTGACATCGCCACGAGCTGCGCCACGGGCGATTCCCCCCGATAGTTGGACGCTGCCCAAAGCTGGCAGCGCGCCACCAGCGGATCTTCCGCGCGCGTGCCCCGCGTCAGGGACGCGTGGGCGAGGGCGCTGGTTTCGTTCAGGTCGAACAAGTACACGCGCGCAACCTGCATGGCCTCCTCGGGCGACGCAAAACGCGCGATCAGGGCCAGCGCGAGCATGTGCCATGCGACACCACTGCCCGCCATCATCAGGCGCTGCTCGGGCCCGGAGACGACAAGGCCGCGCTCTGCCTGCCACCGCGTGCGGGGATACTCGCGCGCGAGCAGATCGCAGTACGCCCAATGCGACGTGGCATCGTGTCCGTCCAGCAGGCCCGTGCGAGCCAGAAGGAGGGCGCCCGAGCACGACGAGCAGAGCGTCGCACCCGCGTCCCAGGCCGCGCGCATCCATTGCACTTCGGCGTCGTACATTTCGCCCACTGGCGTCCCCGGTGGGATAAGCAGGTCGGTGACGCAGACAATGTCCGGCCGCGGGCAGCTCGCGAAACTCGCATCCGGCGTGATGCGAACGCCGTTCCCAGCCTCAAACGGCAGACCGTCGCGGCTCACCACCAGGGGACGGAAGGGCGACGGGGCCTCCCGGTTGCCATGAAGCATCTGCCAGTCGCGACGCGTGCCGGCCAGTGCGTCGTAGAACCCGTAAAGTGTGGCCGCAGTAACGGCGTGGGTTCCTAGCAGCGCGACCGTAATGGGTTTTTTCGCGGGCATTGGCACGTTCGACCGTTTGGTTGCACAAATGACTTTAGTGGATTGTGGACGCGGCGGCCAGACTTGCAGCCTGTTCAACGCCCCACCAAGGAGATCAACCATGAACCTGATGGACTCAACCGGCCACCGCGTTTCGGGCGCCACGAGCCGCGGCCTGGAATACTTCGAGCAAGCCGCGCGCGAACTGCTGTGCATGGTCGACGACCCCGCCGCGACCGTGGACCGCGCATTGGCGGACAGTCCCGAAATGACCATGGCCCACGTGCTGAAGGCGTGGCTTCACCTGCTGGGCACGGAGCCGTCGGGCGTGCCGGTGGCGCTGGCGTGCTGCGAAGCCGCGTCCCGGCTTCCGGCGGACGACCGCGAAGAGCGGCACCTCGCCGCGGCGAATGCCCTGGCGCATGGCCGCTGGCGCGAGTCGGCCTTGCGCCTGGAAGACCTGAGCGCCCGCTACCCGCGCGACACACTCGCGCTGCAGGCGGGGCACCAGATCGATTTCTTCCGTGGCGACTCGCGCATGCTGCGCGACCGTATCGCCCGCGCACTGCCCGCGTGGGACAGGACGATCCCCGGCTGGCACGGCGTGATGGGCATGTACGCCTTCGGACTGGAGGAAACCGGCGACTACACGCAGGCCGAGGCCCACGGTCGGGCGAGCGTCGAGCTGGAGCCCCGCGACAGCTGGGCATGGCACGCCGTCGCGCATGTGCATGAGATGCGCAATGCGCCGCGCGAGGGGATTGCATGGCTTGCCCCTACCCGGGAAACCTGGTCTGCAGGCAGCTTCCTCGGCACGCACAACACGTGGCACCTCGCCTTGTTCGAGCTTGAGCTCGACGAGCATGAACATGCCCTGCGCCTGTACGACGAAGCCGTGGGCGGCACGGGGTCGTCCGTCGTGTTGGACTTGATCGACGCGAGCGCCATGCTCTGGCGCCTGCGGCTGCGCGGCGTCGACGTGGGCGGGCGCTGGGACAGCATCGCCGACCGGTGGGCCGCTGTCCTGGCGGGCGGCGGCGCCGGCCAGTACGCGTTCAACGACGTACACGCGATGCTTGCTTACGTCGGCGCCGGTCGAACGGCTGCGCAGGGCGAACTACTGAGCGCGATGGAGGACGCCGCGCGCGAAAGCGCGGACAACGGCGAATTCACGCGGGACGTCGGCTTGCCGGTCGCCCGCGCTGTCCAGGCGCTCGGTGCCGGCGACGCTGCGCGCGCGGTAACCCTGCTGCGCCCTGTCCGCAGCCAGGTCCATCGTTTCGGCGGCAGCCATGCACAACGCGACCTGATCGACCTGACATTGATCGATGCGGCGCAGCGCACCGGCGACCAGCCCCTGGCCGCGGCACTGGCGGCCGAGCGCGCCGCGTTGCGGCCGCACAGCCCGCTGGCCCAGCGGCTCACCCAGCGCCTGCGCGTGGGCATGGCCTGACGGCGCGCTAACATGGGTGGATGAGTAAACCGATCACCGATCTCATCCACCATCCCTACACGCCGCCTGCGGGCTTCAACGCCCCGCAGCCGGGCGTGTTCAAGGCCTCCACCGTCATCTTTCCCACCGTCGCGGCGATGCGCGCGCGCGACTGGAAGCAGAAGATCGGCTACACCTACGGGCTGCACGGCACGCCCACGACCTTCACGCTGGAGGAGCGGATCGCGTCACTCGAAGGCGGCAAGCACTGCATCCTCGTGCCCAGCGGCCTTGCGGCCATTGCGAACGTCTCGATGGCGCTGCTCAAGAGCGGAGACGAAGTCCTGATCCCCGACAACGCCTACGGGCCCAACAAGGCGCTGGCCGATGGCGAGTTGAAGAATTGGGGGATCACCCATCAGATCTACGACGCGATGAACCCAGCCGACCTGCAGGCGCGCATCGGGCCAAGGACAAAGCTGGTGTGGCTCGAAGCGCCGGGCTCGGTCAGCATGGAGTTCGTCCCGTTGCCGGAGCTCGCGGCCATCTGCCGCGAGCGAGGCGTGACGGCGGCCCTCGACAGCACGTGGAGCGGCGGCATCGCCTTCAACGGGTTCGACGCCGGCGCCGACATCGTGGTGCACGCCCTCACGAAATATCCCAGCGGCGGCGGCGACGTGCTGATGGGCGCGATCGTGACCCGCGATGACAAGCTGCATCTTGCGTTGAAGCTCACGCACATGCGCGTGGGCTGGGGCCTCGGCGTGAACGATGCCGAAGCCATCCTGCGCTCGCTGCCCAGCCTGGAGCTGCGCTACCGCGCGCATGACGTCGCGGCGCGCGAATTGGCTGCGTGGTTGAAGGGGCGGCCGGAGATTTCGCACCTGCTGCACCCGGCGTTCGAGGGTTCGCCGGGCCATCAGCACTGGCAGGTACTGTGCGGCGGCAACGGCGGCTCAGGGCCCGCGGCCGGAGGGGCCGCGGCCGGCCTGTTCTCCGTCGTTTTCGATGCGCGGTTCAGCGCGACCCAGGTAGATACGTTCTGTGACGCTTTGAGACTTTTCAGGCTCGGATATTCCTGGGGCGGGCCGATAAGCCTGGTCGTTCCCTATGACATCGCATCGATGCGAAGTGCCCGGCTCGGGCCTTGCCCGTACAAGGGTGTGCTGGTGCGCTTCTCGGTGGGGCTGGAGGCGGTGGAAGACCTGCGGGCTGACCTGGAACAGGCGTTAACCGCTTTGGGCTAGCCGCCGGTTCCCGACAGGCCCTTTTATCGCTTACATTGGCCCCATTGACAGCCTAGAAACGGAACCCCTGTGGCCACACCCAATTACGGATACGAGAAGCGGCAGAAAGAGCTGGCCAAGAAGCGCAAGAAGGAAGACAAGCTCAAGGCCAAGGCCGAGCGCAAGCACGGTGAGGGCGGGCCGGGCGAGGGTGATGCCAGCTCGGACCAGGGTAGCGAGCCCGGCGGCCAGCCGCCCGGGACGCCTTCGCAGCCTTGACACCTCGTTAAGCCGCTTCGTCCCGCAGGATCCTCGCAGCCAGCTGCCCCATCGACGCCATCGACCGATCGGCCGGTGCGATCGGCTTCGCGCTCGCATAGCCCGAGAAGTTGCGCGCGATCGACGCCGCATAGCCGGGGTCGTAGTGCTTGAGCAGCAGCTCGCGCACCACTGCTTCTGTTTCACCCGCGCCCACCTGAGCCTGCCAGCCCTGCACCACGGCTTTGCCCCGCAGCTCTGTCAACGCGCTGAGCCTCTCGCAAAACAGCGCCTGGTCGCGGACGAAGAAGTCATAGTCCTCCAGCAGCAGCGCCACCCGCTCGTCGTCGGGCAGATCCAGCCGCAGGCAGGGGCTTGCGCGCATGCGCTCGATCAGCGATTCCGGCACCGCCAGATTGCCGACCTTCTTGCTCTCGCTCTCGACGTACACCGGCCGCGCGGCGTCGAAGCGGCGCAGCGCATCCCACACCAGCGTGTCGAAGCGCTTTTGCGTGGGCTGCTCCTGTCCGGGGATCATGCCCAACACAGAGCTGCGGTGGCTGGCGAGCGCCTCCAGGTCCAGCACCTGCGCGCCGGCTTGCGCCAGCGCGTGCAGAAGGCGCGTCTTGCCGGAGCCTGTGGGCCCGCACACCACCCGATAGTCGTAGCGCGCCGAGAGCTCCGGCAGGGCGGCCAGCACGGCGGTGCGGAAGGCCTTGTAGCCGCCCTCGATAACGCTCACCTTGAAGCCGATCTGGCCCAGCACCAATGCCAGCGAGCCGCTTCGCTTGCCGCCGCGCCAGCAATAGATCAGGGGCTGCCAGGTGCGTGGCTTGTCGATCACCTCCCGCTCGATGTGGCGGGCTATGTTGGCCGCAACCAGGCCCGCCCCGCGCTTTTGCGCCTCGAAGGGGCTGACCTGCACATAGAGCGTGCCGACCCGCTTGCGCTCTTCGTTGTTGAGGGACGGCCAGTTCAGGGCGCCCGGCAGGTGGTCGAGCGCGTACTCGTCTTCGCTACGGGCATCGATGATCGCGCTGAACTCATCCAGCCGGGCGATGGCCTCGCCCGCGGGAACGGAATGGACGCTCACGAGCCGGCGACCCCGGTTGCCACGGGTGCGGGCAGCAGCTTCTTCAACTCCGGCCAGATGTTGTCCAGGATGAGCGGTTGTGCGGCTTCGGTGGGGTGAATACGATCCGCCTGGAACAGGCGCAGCGCGTCGGGGCCGTCTGCCACGTCCTTGAGCATGAACGGCACGAGGGCTGTCTTGTGCGATTTGGCGACCGACCGGTACAGCCCCGCGAAACGGTTGGCGTAGTCGCTCCCGTAGTTGGGCGGCACCTGGATGCCCACCAGCAACACCTTGGCGCGGATCTTCTGCGCCATCTCGGCCATGTGCGCCAGGTTCTCCTCGGTCAGCGCCAGCGGCAGGCCGCGCAGGGCGTCGTTGGCGCCCAGCTCGAGCACCACCACGTCCGGCTTGTGCTGCGCCAGGATCGCGGGCAGGCGCGAGCGGCCACCGGACGTCGTGTCCCCGCTGATGCTGGCGTTGACGACGCGCGCCGGGATCTTCTGGGATGCCAGGCGTTTTTCCAGCAGAGCCACCCACCCGGTGCCGCGCTTCAGGCCATACTCGGCGCTCAGCGAGTCGCCGACGACCAGGATCGTCCTGGGCGCGGGCGACGCAGGCGCGGCCGCCGTGGCCAAGGCGTAAGAGCCGGCTAACGCGGCCGCTATAAAGTGGCGGCGACTCAACCATCCAGAAAACATGTCCGATCCCATCATTTCAGTCGAGCACGTGCACAAGTCGGTCACCGACTCGACGGGCACTCTCGACATTTTGCGCGATATCGATTTCACGCTGGCCCCGAAGGAGACTGCGGCCATCGTCGGCGCCTCCGGTTCGGGCAAAAGCACGCTGCTTTCCATCATTGCCGGGCTGGATACGCCCACCAAGGGCACGGTGCGAGTGGCCGGCGAAGACCTGTTCGCGATGGACGAGGACGAGCGGGCGGCGCTGCGCTCGCGAAAGGTCGGCTTCGTCTTCCAGAGCTTCCAGCTGCTGGGCAACCTCACGGCACTGGAGAACGTGATGCTCCCGCTCGAGCTGGCGGGCCGCAGGGACTCGCGCAAGGCCGCGACCGAGATGATGGCCCGGGTCGGCCTGGCGCAGCGGCTGGGCCACTATCCCCGCGTGCTGTCGGGCGGCGAGCAGCAGCGCGTGGCGCTGGCGCGCGCCTTCGTCGTCCAGCCCGCCGTGCTCTTGGCCGACGAGCCCACGGGCAGCCTGGATTTCGCGACCGGCGAGACCGTGATGGCGCTGATGTTCGACCTGAATCGCGAGCAGGGCACGACGCTGGTGCTGGTGACGCACGACCGCGCCATCGCCACCCGCTGCGAGCGGCGCATCACCATCGAAGCGGGCCGCATCGTGCCCGAAGTCGCTTCCGCAGCGGCGACGCTCGCCTGAGCATAATCCCCCGATGTCCTCACCCAAAGTCCTGTTCGGGTTCCACGCCGTCGGCGTGCGCCTGAAGACCGCTCCCCAGTCCGTCATCGAGATATACGCCGATCCGACCCGCAAGGATGCACGGATGCGGCAGTTCCTGGAGCGCGCCCAGGAGGCCGGCGTCCGGGTGATCGAGGCGGATGGCATGCGCCTGGCCAAGCTGGCCGGCAGCCACGGGCACCAGGGTGTGGCGGCGCGGGTTCAGGCCCTGCCCACATCGCACTCGCTGGATGACCTGCTGGACGGTATCGAGGGCCCACCGCTGCTCCTGGTGCTTGACGGCGTCACGGACCCGCACAACCTCGGCGCCTGCCTGCGCGTGGCCGATGGAGCGGGCGCGCACGCGGTGATCGCGCCGAAGGACCATGCGGTAGGCATCAACGCCACCGTGGCAAAAGTGGCAAGCGGGGCGGCCGAGACCATCCCGTACTTCATGGTCACCAACCTCGCCCGCACGTTGGGGGAGCTCAAGGAGCGCAGCATCTGGTGCATCGGTACCAGCGACGACGCGCCCCGGACGGTGTACCAGGCGGACTTGAAGGGCCCGGTGGCGCTGGTGCTGGGCGCCGAAGGGGCGGGCATGCGCCAGCTGACACGCAAGACCTGCGACGAACTGGTGAGCATCCCCATGCGCGGCGCCGTGGAAAGCCTGAACGTGTCCGTGGCCAGCGGTGTGTGCTTGTACGAGGCGTTGAGGCAAAGGTCGTGAACGACGAGGTTCGTGGCTGGGTCCGGGTCGCGCGCCACATCGCCGTGCTGACCGGCGCCGGCATGAGCGCCGAATCCGGCGTGCCGACCTTCCGCGATGCCCAGACGGGCCTGTGGGCGAAGTTCGATCCCCAGCAGCTGGCGACCGAAGAGGCCTTCCGTGCCAACCCGAAGATGGTGTGGGACTGGTACGCCTTCCGCCGCGAAATGCTGGCAAAGGTCGAGCCCAACGCCGGCCACCGCGCGCTGGCCGCGTTTGCGCAGCGTCACCCGGGGCGCCTGACGCTGATCACCCAGAACGTCGATGGCCTGCACCAACGCGCGGGCAGCCAGGGCGTGCTGGCCTTGCACGGCAACATCTCCGAGGACAAATGGCTGGATGCGCCGCGCAGCTGCTGCCACGCTGACACCGCCGTGGCGGGCAGCCCGCCATACTGCGAGCGCTGCGGCAACATGCTGCGCCCGGCTGTCGTGTGGTTCGGTGAGGCCCTGCCGCCGGCGGCGCTGATGGCAGCCGAGACGGCCGCCCAGGAAAGCGACCTGATGCTGGTCGTCGGCACTTCTGGCGTCGTTTACCCCGCCGCGGGCCTGGCGCGCACCGCCACGGGACGCGTGGTCATCATCAACCCCGAACCAACCGAGCTCGACGACGCAGCCGATGCGGTGCTGCGCGGCAAGGCAGCGCAGCTGCTGCCCCAATTACTGGAGGATTGAACCCATGTCTCGAATCAAGGCATTCACCGTCACGATCATGACGATCGCCGCGGCAACGCTGCTGGCCTCGTGCACGCAGGAGCAGCAGAACAAGCTGGGCCGCGACATCCAGAACTGGACCGGCACCAACGGCGTGATGGAGGTCTATGCCGGCGAGAAGCTGGTGCGCCGCTTCGTCAAGGTGGACAAGGTCAGTACCGCCATGGGCACCGACGACAACTCGCCGCGGGCCTATCGCTTCGGCTACGGCGTGCTCGACGAGAACCTGAACTTCATCGCGGACCCCGGCGAGAAAAAGGTGTACTTCGAGGTGAGCGACTTCAGCACCTACATCTTCTTCGAGAATCCCCGGTAGCGCGGCGAACTCAACCCAATTCGAAAAACCGCATCACCACTTTGTCCGGATGCCTCTCGCCGGCGCCGACGAACATGCGCTCGTTGATCCATCCCAGGGTGGCGGAGGTGGTCTCGAAGCTCGGGCTGCAGCGAAAGTAGATCAAGGCCGGGTCCACGGGTTCACCGCGCACCAGCCGCGCCATCAGGTCCGGCGGCCCCGAGCGGATCGCCCGGTTCTGCACATAGATCAGGTCACCGGCATCGGTCTCCAGCACATAGCGCGCATCGAGCTCGGCCAGCGTATCGTTCACCACCAGCTGGAAGTCCGCGCCGCCCGGCAACACGCGTGCCCGCCAGCCGTGTCCGACGGCCTCACCGCCCAGGATGGGAATCAGTCGCCGACGCCCGCGCGCCACACGGCCCACTTCCTGGGGCTTGTCCACCTGCACGGACAGGTCTGCGAAGAACACGAGGGGTGGGGTAGCAATGGCCATGAGGGATTATCCGCAACGCTGCCGCAGCAGGCTTGACTAGAGTTGCTGTCTTGGGATCAATCAATATGTTGAAGACCTACCACGGCAGCTGCCACTGTGGCGCCATCAAGTTCGAGGCCGATCTGGACCTCACGCAGAGCAGCTATCGCTGCAACTGTTCCATTTGCCGCCGCACCCGGTTCTGGCCGGCCGTGGCCAGGCCAGAGGGCTTTCGGTTGCTGACAGGGGAAGGCGAGCTGACGCAGTACGTCTTCAACACGAGGAGGAATCACCACTACTTCTGCAAGCACTGCGGCGTGCGGGCCTTCGGTGTCGGCAACGAGACGCCCATCGGCAAGATGTACGGCGTGAACCTGGGATGCCTGGACGACGTGAGCGACGAGGAGCTGTCGCGGGTGCCCATTACCTATGTGGACGGGCTCAACGACCGGATGAGCGCCCCCGCGTTCTTCGCTCACCTGTGAGCGGCACGTTCCGCTGCGCGACGCATGGACCCGTATCAGTTCCTCGTCGGCCTGGTACTGGCGTTGCATGTCGCACTCGTGGCATTCGTGGTGGGTGGCCTCCTGGCGGTGATTGCGGGCAACCTGTTCGGCTGGCGCTGGGTCAATGCGCTCTGGTTCAGGCTGGCGCACCTGGGCGCCATCGCCGTCGTGGTCGCGCAATCGTGGCTCGGCGTCGTGTGCCCGCTGACTTCGCTGGAGCTGTGGCTGCGGGCACAGTCGGGGCAGGGTGCCTATACCGGCGGGTTCATCGAGCATTGGCTGGAGCGCGTGCTCTACTACGATGCGCCGGCGTGGGTTTTCACCGCCGTCTATTCGCTGTTCGGTCTTGGGGTGCTTGCGACGTGGTGGTGGTTCCCACCACGCCGCGGACCGCGATGAGTGAAAGAGGAATCCCGATGCTCCACCACATCTCGCTAGGCGTGGCCGACCTCCAGCGCTCCGCCGCTTTCTACGATTTGGCATTGGGCGCCCTGGGCTACGTTCGCGTGTGGACCGACGAGTCCGCCATCGGCTACGGCCTGCCGGGCGGCGGTGACAAGCTCGCCATCAAGCAGCGCGGCGCGGCCGCACTCCCACCCGGCCCTGGCTTCCACGTGGCATTTGCCGCGCCGGACCAGCGCAGCGTCGCGCGCTTCCACGAAGCGGCGTTGCAGCACGGAGGCCGCGACAACGGTGCGCCAGGCTTGCGCCCACACTACGGCCCCGCCTACTATGCGGCTTTCGTCTTCGACCCGGATGGCCATCCCATCGAAGCTGTCGTTAACTCCTGAGAGACGGCGACCTCGCGTTCGGCCGAGTCCCTGACCCCTGCCATGGCTTCTCCCGTCCGCATCGTTCCCATCACGCTGGCCGACCAGGAGGAGTTCGTGGCGGCTGCATTGCGCAGCCGCCAGCTGCATCACCCATGGGTGTCCCCGCCCGTGGGGCCTTCGGGCTTCCGCGCGCTCGTCGAGCGCTCGCAGGGGCCGGTGAACCGCGGCTACCTCGTGCGCCATGCCGGCACCCATGAGCTGGTGGGTTTCATCAACATCAGCAATATCGTTCGCGGGTTCTTTCAAAGCGCCTACCTGGGTTATTACGCCTTCGCCGGCCACGAACGGCAGGGCCTGATGCGCGCCGCGCTCGGCTTGACGGTGCGCACGGCTTTCACGGAGCTGAAACTGCATCGCCTGGAAGCCAACATCCAGCCGGGCAATGTCGCGTCGATCGCGCTGGTGCGCTCCTGCGGTTTCAGCAAGGAAGGCTATTCGCCCCGCTACCTGAAGATACGCGGGCGGTGGCGCGACCATGAGCGCTGGGCGATACTGGCGCGATGATCATGGCCGGCTCTGGTGGCCGCCGCCTGCTAGGAGACACGATGCTTTCTCTTGACACCATCCAGAAGCTGCTGGAGCCGCTGTTCCCCGGCCTGATGGGCGTGCGCATGGTCGAGGCGACGCCGGAGCGCATCGTCGGCGAACTCACCGTGCGCCCGGACCTTTGCACCGCCGGCGAGATCCTGCACGGTGGCGCGTACATGGCGTTTGCCGACACGCTCGGCGCGGTCGGCACGGTCCTCAACATGCCGCAGGGCAAGCGGACAACCACCACCGATTCGAGCACCAAGTTCATCGGCGGCGCGAAGGTGGGCACCACGGTCGTCGGCGAGTGCACGGCGCTGCACCGCGGCAGGACGACGATGGTGTGGCAGACGGCGATCCGCACGGCCGACGGGAAGCTCTGCGCCGTGGTGACGCAGACGCAACTGGTGCTCGACGCCTGAGGGGGCCGCCATGAGTCCGAGTCCGTCCGAAGCCCATGGAGCCTGCCTTTGCGGCGGAGTGACGTTTGCAGCCGCCCTGCCGTCCCGCTGGGTCGCGCACTGCCATTGCACCCGGTGCCAGCGCGCCCACGGTGCTGCATTTGTCACGTGGGTGGGCATGGATGAGGCCCGCGTACACGTGGGTGATCCAGGGCGGCTGCTGCACTGGTACGAGGCCCGTGAGGGCGGCAGCCGCGGCTTCTGTTCGCGGTGCGGCAGCCCGATGTTCTTCAAGGCCGCGGCCTGGCCCGGCGAGCTGCACATCGCCCGGGCGCTGTTCACGGACCCCGTCGACCGCGAGCCGCAGGCCCACGCGTATTTCGATACGCACGTCGGTTGGGTCACGATGGGCGACGACCTGCCGCGCAAGCCGGCGCCGCCGTGATGCGAATCCTCTTCACGCTCATCACCATCGCCGCGGCGTTTTATATCGCGGCCTGCGCGGCCCTGTTCTTCTTCCAGCGCTCGCTGATCTACTACCCGCAGCCCAGCACCAACGGCACCGCCAGCCGCATGAACCTGCGCTCGGGCGAGGTGGACCTGGTCATCGCGATCCGCGAGCGCCCAGGCCCGGCGGCGGTGATTTATTTCGGCGGCAACGCCGAGGACGTTTCGGGGAGCTTGCCTGAACTGTCGCAGGCGTTTGCGGACCGCGCGCTGTACCTCATGAATTACCGTGGTTACGGCGGCAGCGCGGGCTCGCCGTCGGAGGCGGCGCTGCACAACGACGCGCTGGCGCTGTTCGACATGGCCCGTGCAAACCATCAGGACATCGTGGTGGTCGGGCGCAGCCTGGGCACGGGGATCGCCATCCGGCTGGCGACGCAGCGAGAGGTGTCGCGGCTGGTGCTCGTGACGCCCTACGACAGCCTGCAGGAGCTGGCGGCAGCGCAGTTCCCGCTCTTCCCGGTGCGTTGGCTGCTGGGCGACAAGTACGAGTCGAATCGGCACGCCCCCGGCATCGCCGCGCCGACGACGATCGTCCTGGCCGAGCACGACGAGGTGATCCCGCGCGCCAGCACCGAGCGGCTCTTCACGCGCTTCGCGCCGGGAGTGGCGAAGCTCACCGTGGTGCCGGGTACCGGGCACAACACGGTATCGATGCATCCCCTTTATCTCGAGCTGCTGCGCGGCCCGCGCTGACTCGCGAGCCGCAGCCCTCAGACCCAGTCCATCCAGCCCAGGAGGGCCCCGGCCCCCAACAGCCACAGCAGGTGGACCTTGGTGCGCCACACGATGGCGGCGGAGACGATCGCGATGAGCCAGATCGGCCAGTCACGCACGGCGTAGTTGCTGCCGGTGGCGAGAATCCAGCCGGTCGCCACCAGCAGCGCGATGACGACGGGCGCCATGCCCTGCTTGAACGCGCGCACGCCGCGCAGCTCACGGTTCGCATGGCCCCACTGCGCGGCAAGGTAGGTGAGGGTGGTGCTGGGCACCATGATGCCCACCATCGCGACGATCAAGCCCAGCAGTGCCGTGGGCAGGCCGCCGGCGTTGAGGCCCACGTTCCAGCCGAGCAGGGCGATGAACAGCACGTTGGGGCCGGGCGCGGCCTGGGCGATGGCTATGGAGGCGCTGAACTGCGGATCGGTCAGCCAGGCCTGCTGATCCACCAGGAACCGATGCTGGTCAGGCGCCGTGGTGATCGCGCCGCCGACCGAGAGCAGCGACAACGACAGGTAGTGCAGGAAGAGGGACAGCCAGTCTGCGCCGGACATCGCGATCGTCATGTGCCGGTCTTTCCCATCTTACGGTACGTCAGCACACACGACAGTCCGCCAAGGCCCAGCAGCACGTACGCCAGTGGCCAGCGCAACAGCGCGATGCCCACGAACGCTGCGGCGCCGAATGCGATGCAGGCAGGGATGCCGAGCGGATGCTTCTTGAGCGCGCCCATCAGCTTGAGCCCCGTGGCGGTGATCAGCCCGGCGGCCACGGCGCCCATGCCGCGCAGTGCCCCGGCGACTTGCGGGTTGTCCGCGAACTGGGCGTACACCAGCGCCAGCGCCAGCACGACCAGGAGGGGGACGGTGAGCATGCCGGCCACCGCCGTCATCGCGCCGCGCAGACCGAAATAGCGGCCCCCGATCATCAGCGACAGGTTCACGACGTTGGGGCCGGGCATGATCTGCGCAACGGCCCAGTCCTCCACGAATTCCTCGCGCGTCATCCAGCGCTTCTTCTCGACCAGCTCGCGCTGCACCACGGCCAGCACGCCGCCGAAGCCCTGCAATGCGAGGAACGTGAACGAGAAGAAGAGGTCGGAGAGAGACTGGGGCTGCGGCCGGGCCGATGCTGCGTCTGGCGCTTCGAGGGACGCGTCGGTCGGTGAGGTCATGCAGGCAATTATGTGTCCGCTGCCTGTCAGCCCGCTGGCACTCGGGTACTCGCAGGGCGCGCCGAGAGCCACAACCCGGCCGCGATCAACACCAGCGCGCCGAGCACGGCGGGGTGAAGCGCCTCGCCCAGCAGCGCCCAGCCCAGGAGCGCGGCCGTGAGCGGGTTCAAGGCGAGGAACACCGTGACGCGGGTCGGCGACTCGTACTTGAGCGCATACAGCCACCAAAAGTAACCGATGCCACTGGAGACACCGATGAAGGCGATGGCCGCCCAGGCTTGGCCGCTGAAGGTGAACACGCGCGCCGGCCACTGCTCGCCGAGCGCCAGCGCCGCGAGGAAGAGCACCGAGGCCAGCATCGCGAAGGCCGAGACGGGCACCGTCGGGTAGCGCTGCAGGTAAGGGCGATAGAGAACGCTGCACAGCGCCCCCGTGCACGCGGCGCCAGCCACGGCCAGCTCGCCCCACCAGTGGCCGGATTGCGGCGCACCGAGTTTGGGCGCGAGCGAGGCGACCACTCCTGCGATGGAAAGCAAGACACCTGCGACCAACGCGGCGGTAATGCGCTCGCGACCGAGCGCCGCCGCGAGCAGCAGGGTGAGCAAGGGAAACAGGCTGAAGATCAGCGCGGCCTGTGCGGCGCCGATGTGCTGCAGCCCGAAATTGAGCAGCGCGATCAGGACGCCGAACTGCCCGATGCCGAGTGCGGCCATGGCGAACAGGTCTTTCGCGTTGGCAGTGACTCGATGACCGGCCAAGGCCTTCCACGCGAACGGCGCAAGGCAAGCGAACCCGATGGCGTAACGCAGCATCGCCAGTGTCAGCGGCGGCACTTCGGTCACCGCGAAGCGCGACGCGACAATCGCGGCGCCCACTTGCACCCCGGTCGCCGCGGCCGCGAGCAGGGCTAGGTTGATAGCTTCAACTCCCAGGTCTCGGCGACGAGCTTCTGGCCATACGCGTTGTGCCGCTCGCTCTGGACCAGCCTGAATCCGCGCGACTTGTAGATCGCCCGGGCGGCCAACAGATTGCTTTGCGTCCACAGCACCAGCTTGCGGTATCCCTTGCTGCGCGCGAAGGCGATGCATTCGTCGGTCAGCCGCGCGCCCAGGCCGTGGCCGCGCGCCGCGGGTGTGAGGATCAGCAGGCGCAACTTCGCCACGGTGGCCGAGCGCCGCACCACGAACACGGAGCCGACGCGCTCACCGTCGATCTCGGCGATCCACCCCTTCTCCCACGCTGGGTCAAACCGCTCGATGTACTTGGCGGCGATGCCGGCGACCAGGCCCTCGAACTCACTGGTGAAGCCGTACTCGCGTGCGTAGATCTCGCCGTGCTGCATCACGACCCAGCCCATGTCGCCGGGCCGCGGGTCGCGCAGTACCACGGTGCGGGTCGCCGCCTGGGGCGATGGTTCGAGCAATTGCTGCACCGTGCCCATGGCCGCGATCAGCTTCTCGCGTGATGCAACGGGCAGCGTCGCCAGCATGTCGGCCGCCTCGTCGCGGGATTTTTGCTGCAGCGGCGCAAAGGCCGCGTGGCCCGCTTCGGTGAGCTGCAGCAGACTTTGCCGCGCGTCGGCGGGTGAGGGGGTGCGGGCGAGCCATCCGCGCGCCTCGAAGCGGCGCAGGATGCGGCTGAGGTAGCCAGTGTCCAGCGTGAGGTCTCGCCCCAGCTCGGTGGCGGTGGGCTGGTCGCGGTGGGCCAGCTCGTACAGCACGCGCACCTCGGTCAGCGAGAGTTCGCCGCCCAGATACGGGTCCAGCACGCCGATGCGCTGGGTGTAGAAGCGGTTGAAGCCGCGCAGGGCCTTGACCTGCGCGGCTGAGACGGGGCCGGCGGAGGTGTTCATGCCTGACATCGTCAGGCAATTGATTGCCTAAGTCAAGCATTCATGGATTGCGGGTCGAGCCCGCAATGACACTTAGACCGTCATGCCGCCCGAGACCTCGATCACCGCGCCGTTGACGTAGCTGGCCTCGTCGCTGGCCAGGAAGCAGTACACATTGGCGATCTCTTCCGGCGTGCCGAGGCGGTGCAGCGGCACGCGGTGCTTCATCTCGTCCAGGACCTTGTCGGGGATGGTGTCCAGGATGTGCGTCGTGACGAAACCGGGTGCCACCGCGTTCACGCGCACGCCCTTGGGGCCGAGCTCGCGGCTCCAGGTCTTGGTGAAGCCGATCACGCCGAACTTGGCGGCGGCATAGTTGGTCTGCCCGAAATTGCCGTACAAGCCCACGACCGAGCTGGCATTGAGGATCACGCCTTTGCCCTGCTCCACCATGGTGTGCGACACCGCCTGCGCGCAATGGAACACGCCGCGCAGGTTGACGTCGATCACCTGGTCGAACTGCTCGATCGTCATCTTCTGCAGCCGGGCGTCCTGCGTAATGCCGGCGTTGTTCACCAGCACGTCGATGCGGCCGAATTGCTCCTTCACGTGGGCTGTCGCGGCGTCCACCATCTCGCGGTGGGTGACGTCCACGACCCAGCCGGCCGCCTCGGCGCCCGCTTCGCGGCACTGTCGCACTGCCAGGTCGATGGCGGACTGGGACAGGTCCCAGATGGCGACTGTCGCGCCTTCTCGCGCGAATTTCAGGGAGGTGGCCAGGCCGATGCCTTGAGCGGCGCCGGTGATGATGCAGACCTTGTCTTGGAGGCGTTTGGATGTCATGGGCGATGTTACGGCTGAGCTGGAATAGCCGGAAACATACCATGCAGCTCAGCCGTAGCCGTTGCGCATGCGCAAGCCGGCTTCAGAGCAGGCGCTTGAAGGCGCGGATCAGCCAGTCGGTGAGCTTGCCGTAGGGCGGGCGCAGCAGCCAGGTGCCGGAGAGCCGTGACTGCTCGAACACTGGCTTCTCCTTGGAGAAAATGCGAAAGCCGTATTCGCCGTGATAAGCGCCCGAGCCGCTGTCGCCCACGCCGCCGAACGGCAGGTTCTCCTGCGCGATGTGCAGCAACACGTCGTTGACGGTGACGCCGCCCGAAACGGTTTCGTGCAGCACCCGCTCCTGGTTGCCGCGGTCCCGGCCGAACCAGTACAGCGCCAGCGGCCGGGCTCGCGCATTCACGAAGGCAATCGCTTCGTCCAGCGAGCCGTAGCCCATCACCGGCAGCAGGGGACCGAAAATTTCCTCCCGCATGACGGCCATGGAATCGTCCACGCCCACCAGCAGCGCCGGGCGCATCTTGCGGCCGGCGGGATCATCAGGCGCGCCGCCGGGGTTGATGACCTGCACCTGCGCGCCGCGGCTGCGGGCATCTTGCGCCAACGCCTGCAGGCGCGCGAAGTGGCGCTCGTTCACGATGCTCGTGTAGTCGGCATTACCCTCGAGCGTGGGGTACAACTCTTCGACCGCCCGGGTGTAGGCCTGCGCGAAGTCCCGCACCCGCGCGGCGGGCACCAGGGCGTAGTCCGGCGCGATGCAGGTCTGCCCGGCGTTGAACAGCTTGCCCACGGCCAGCTTGCGCGCCGTGTCCAACAGGTCGGCGCTGTCGTCCACGATCGCAGGTGATTTTCCGCCCAGTTCCAGCGTGACGGGCGTGAGGTTGGCCGCCGCGGCAAGCGCCACCTGGCGGCCCACGGCCGTGGAGCCGGTGAAGAACAGGTGGTTGAAGGGCAGTTGCACGAAGGCCCGCCCGGTGTTGGCATCGCCCGTGACGACGGTGAATTCATCCACGCTGAAGTGCCGCGCCACCAGGTCAGCCAGCAGCTGAGAGAAGCGCGGCGTGAGCTCGCTGGGCTTGAGCATCACGCGATTGCCGGCGGCCAGCGCGGCGATCGCCGGTACGAGCGCGAGTTGCAACGGGTAGTTCCACGGGCTCACGATGCCCGCCACGCCCAGCGGTTGCGGCAGGATCGAGCTCGAACCCGGAAGCGAATGGAACGACGTGCGAACGCGCCGCTTCTTCATCCAGCGACGCAGGTGCCTGCGCGAATGTGCCACGGCGGCCAGGACGATGAATACTTCCCCGATGATCGTCTCATGGTGCGAGCGGTTGCCGAAATCGGCCGAGATCGCTTCGGCCATCTGGTGCTCGTTCTCCGCGACGAGGCGCTGGAGCCGATCGAGCCTGTCACGCCGGACGGCCTCGGGCGGAAAGCTCTGCGCGGCGAATGCCTGTTGCTGCAGCGCGAAGAGAGCCTGCATGTCGAGCGGGAGCGGAGCGGTCATCGCGTCACCAGACCGGCTGGTGCGAGCGGATCGCGTCCTGGACTTTCGCCGTCACTGCAAATCCGGGGCCGTACTTGTCCGCCAGTTGCGATGCGCGTGTGCAGAACGTGTCGATGCCCATGCCGTAGATGAACTGCAGTGCCCCGCCGGTCCAGGCCGGGAAGCCGATGCCGAAGATCGAGCCGATATTGGCGTCATGCACCGTGGTGAGAACGCCTTCGGAGAGGCAGCGCGCCGTCTCGACAGCCTGCCGGTACAGCAGGCGGTCTTTCAAGTCCTGGTTGTCCCAGGCGATGCCCGGCTTTTCGAACAGGTTCTTCAGCTCCGGCCACAGGAATTTCTTCGCGTCTTTTTCCTCGGGGTATTCGTAGAAGCCGGCGCCGGCGGCGCGGCCATTGCGGTCGAATTCCTTGACCATCCGCTCGACCAGCAACTCGCCGGGCGATGCGATGTAGGTGCCGCCCTCGGCGCGGTAATCGGCGCGCGTCTGGTCAAGCACGTGCACGGAGAGCGACAGGGCGGTTTCGTCCAGCACCGCGAGCGGGCCGACCGGCATGCCGGCCTGGATACCTGCCTGCTCGACCACCGCGGCGGGGATGCCCTCGCCGATCATCGCGGCGCCTTCCATCACGAAGGTGCCGAACACGCGCGAGGTGAAGAAGCCGCGCGAATCATTGACGACGATCGGGATCTTGCCGATCGCCTGCACGTAGTCGAAGGCGCGGGCCACGGTCTCATCGTCGGTCTGTTTGCCGCGGATGATCTCCACCAGCTTCATCTTGTCCACGGGGCTGAAGAAGTGGATGCCGACGAATTTCTCGGGCTTCGCGCTGGCTTTTGCCAGGCCCGTGATCGGCAACGTGGACGTGTTGCTGGCGAAGAAGCCGCCGGGCGCGAGCATGGGCTCGGCCTCCTGCGTGACGCGCGCCTTGAGTTCGCGGTTTTCGAACACGGCTTCGATGATCAAATCGCATCCGCGCAGATCCTCCACCGACTCGCTGGGCGTGATGCGCGCGAGCAGGGCCGTCTGGTCATGCGGGTTCATGCGGCCTTTTTCGACGCGGGGCTGCGTGATCTTGACGCTGTAGCCCTTGCCGGCCTGCGCCTTCTCCATCGACACGTCCTTGAGGACGGTGGCGATGCCGCGGCTGGCCTGCGTGTACGCGATGCCGCCACCCATCATGCCGGCGCCGAGGATGCCGACTTTGTGCGGCTTGTATTTCGGGACGTCCCTGGGACGCGATTGCCCCGACTTGATCGCGTTCATGTTGAAGAAGAACGTGTTGATCATGTTCTTCGCCACCGGGCTGGCGATCAGCTTGGCGAGGTAGCGCGATTCGATGCGCAGGGCGGTGTCGAAATCGACTTGCGCGCCTTCCACCATCGCGGCCAGCGCGTATTCGGGCGCGGGGTACAGGCCGCGCGTTTTCTGCTTGAGCACGGCCGGTGCGACGCTGAGCATGCCCGCGATCTTCGGGTTGCTGGGCGTGCCGCCGGGCATCTTGTAGTTCTTGTCGTCCCACGGGTGGTGAGCGGGCGCCGCGCTGCCGGCGTGTTTCTCGATCCACGCGAGCGCCGCGGGGCGCAGGGCTGCCGCGTCGGGCACCAGCTCATGCACCAGCCCGAGCTCGAGCGCCTCGCGCGGCGGGAATAGCTTGCTCTCCAGGATGTAGGGCTGCGCGCCCATCAGGCCCAGCAGGCGCGTCATCTTGGTGATGCCGGATGCGCCGGGGATGAGTCCCAGCGTAATCTCCGGCAAACCAAACTGGATCTTCGGGTCATCCACCGCCACGCGGTAGTGGCCCACCAGCGCCACCTCCCAGCCGCCGCCCAGCGCGGTGCCGTTCAGGCAGCTCACCACGGGCTTGCCGAGCGTCTCCAGCGTGCGAAAGCAGCGCTTGGTTTCCTGGATTTCCTTGAACACCTGCGGCGCATCCGAAGGCTTCAGTCGCATCGTGCCCTTCAGGTCCGCGCCCGCGAAAAAGGTGGACTTGTTCGACGCGAGGAGGATGCCCTTGATGGCCTCCTTGTCTTTCACGACCTGGGCCGTGACCTCCGTCAAATCGCGTTGCCACTGCTCGCACATGGTGTTGACCTGCGAGCCCTCCTCGTCGAAGGTGATGGTGGCGATTCCGTCTTTCAATTCGTATCGGATGGTTTTCATAAGGTCTGTCATTGCGGGCTCGACCCGCAATCCATGTTGGCGTGAGAGGGTTGGCGAGGGTGGCATGGATGCCGGATCAAGTCCGGCATGACAAACCCTAAATGCGCTCCACGATGGTCGCGATACCCATGCCGCCGCCCACGCACAACGTGGCCAGCCCGTAGCGCAGCTTGCGCCGGTGCAGCTCGTCGATCAGCGTGTTCAGGATCATCGCGCCCGTGGCGCCCAACGGGTGGCCCATCGCGATCGCGCCGCCGTTCACGTTGACCTTCTCGTGCGGCACGCCCATCTCGCGCATGAACTTCATCGGCACGGCGGCGAACGCCTCATTGACTTCGAACAGGTCGATCTGGTCGATCGTCATGCCGGCCTTGGCGAGCGCCTTGCGCGCGGCGGGCATCGGGCCGGTGAGCATGATCGTCGGGTCGGCGCCGGAGAGGGCGGCAGCCACGATGCGCGCACGCGGCTTGAAGCCGTGTGTCTTGCCTGCGGCCTCGCTGCCGATCAGCACCGCCGCGGCGCCGTCCACGATGCCCGACGAGTTGCCCGCGTGGTGCACGTGGTGGATGCGCTCGACCTGCGGGTAGCGGCTGATCGCCACCTGGTCGAAGCCCATCGCGCCGAGCTGGTCGAACGCGGGCTTCAATCCTGCCAGGCCCTCCATCGTGGTGCGCGGCTTGATGAATTCGTCTTCGCCAAGGAGGGTCTGGCCAAGGAAATCCTTCACCGGCACGATGGAGCCGGCGAAGAAGCCGCCTTCGCGCGCCTTGGCCGCCCGCATCTGGCTTTCCATCGCGAATGCGTCGACGTCCTCGCGCGAGAAACCTTCCAGCGTGGCGATCAGGTCCGCGCCGATGCCCTGCGGCACGAATGAGGTTGCGGAGTTCGTTTCCGGGTCCTGCGCCCAGGCGCCGCCATCGGAGCCGATGGGCACGCGGCTCATGCTCTCCACGCCGCCGGCGACCACCAGGTCTTCCCATCCGGAGCGCACCTTCTGCGCCGCCATGTTCACGGCTTCCAGCCCCGACGCGCAAAAGCGGTTCAGCTGCACGCCGGCGCAGCGATAGTCCCAGCCGGCTTTCAGCGCGGCCACCTTGGCGATCACCGAGCCCTGCTCGCCGATGGGCGACACCACGCCCATCACGACATCGTCGACGCAGCCGGTGTCGAAATCGTTGCGGCGCTGCAGTTCCGACAGCACGCCGGCCAGCAGGTTGACGGGCTTGACTTCATGCAGGCTTCCGTCCTTCTTGCCCTTGCCGCGCGGGGTGCGGATGGCGTCGTAAACATAGGCTTCGGTCATGGTGTTCTCCAGGCGATGCAACAGGAAAAAGCCAGTATATTCATTTCACCAAGCAACTGCTCTGTAAAAATGGCGACACGCGCAGCGGGGGGCGGCGAAACCGGCGCCATGGCACAGGGACGCCGCCGGCACGCGCCGGCGCTTCGTGGCACTTCGCGGGAGGCGTCAGGCGCGAGCGGCCTGCTTGCGCAAGTTCCTGAGCGTGGTGAGCGTATCGGCCACGCTCTGTTCCAGAGGGATGCGCTGGCTCCAGCCCAGTTCCCTGCGGGCGCGCTGGTTCGACATCGTCCACTCCTTACCCTTGACGGCGGCGATGAATTCCGATCCGACGGTTCTCGGCGCGCCCAGCGTCTTGTGGTTGAGCCAGTCGAAGAACGGCCCCAGCGCCATGGCGACATCGGGCAGAAGCTTCCCCGGGAGCGGGATCGATGGATCGATGTCGTGTGCGATCCGGCCCAGTTCCGCCAGCGTCGGCAGCTTGTCGTTGATGATGATGAACCGGCCGGTGGCGTCGCTTTCGGCCGCGCGGATGTGACCGTCGATCACGTCGCGGATGTCCACCGCCGGGAAGTTGGCATTGGGCGTGCCGTTCTTCAGGCCCCCCACCATGATGGACTCGATCGCGTCGGTGCTCGACGTGCCGCGGGAGAATCCGGGGCCGAGGATCGCGCCCGGCAGCACGGACACCATGTCGACGCCGTGCTCCTTCGCCAGTTTCCACGCCTCCTGCTCCGCCACGGTCTTGGCGTGGTGATAGGGAAGCGTGAAATCGGTGCGCCAGTCCTCCTCGGTGGTCGCCCGGCCGCCGCGCGGCACCAGCGGAATGGTCACCACCGACGAGGTGAGCACCATGCGCGGTATACGGTTGCGTGCCGCTGCCATGACTGCGGCGCGCGTCCCCTCGATGGCGTCGCACCGCATTTCGTCGGCTTCCTGCCTGCTGGCGGTGTAGTTCTTGTAGGTGGCGGCCACGTGGAAAAGCATGTCGACGCCCTTGCTCGCGTCGGCGAACCGGTGTTCGTCGCGCACGTCCAGGCTCACCAGTTCGATGTCGTCGACAGGCAGCAAGTGTGTCTTCGCGGGGTCGTTGGCGTCCCGCACCGAGGCCCGGACCTCGTAGCCGCGCTCGAGAAGCGCCTTCACCAGGTTGTTGCCGACGTGGCCGTTCGCGCCGGTCACGAAAACCTTTCGCGCTTGCTGCATGATGAGCTCCCGGGACCGAGATGGGGAATTCGGAATGTAGCGAAAACCACATCCCTTGGAAACCACCCCCGAACGGAGACAAGCCCATGATCGAACGCACCCTCTTCAACGCCGACCACGAAGCCTTCCGCGACAGCTTCCGCCGCTTCGTCGACAAGGAGATCGCCCCCTATCACGAGGCCTGGGAGGAGCAAGGCTACGTGGACCGCGCGGTGTGGAACAAGGCGGGGGAGAACGGCTTCCTGTGCGCGACGCTTCCCGAAGAGTACGGTGGTTCCGGCGCGGACAAGCTCTATTCGGTGATCCAGATGGAGGAACTCGCCCGAGGCGGCTTCAGCGGCATCGGCTACGGACTGCACAGCGAGATCGTCGCGCCATACATCCTGCATTACGGCACGGCGGCGCAGAAGCAGAAGTACCTGTCCAAGCTCGCCAGCGGCGAGATGATCGGCGCGATCGCGATGAGCGAACCAGCGGCCGGCAGTGACCTGCAGGGCGTGAAGAGCACGGCCATCCAGCAGGCCGACGGCAGCTATCTGCTGAACGGCAGCAAGACCTTCATCACCAACGGCTGGCACGCGGACCTTGTCATCGTCGTGGCCAAGACGGATCCCTCGGCGGGGGCCAAGGGCACCAGCCTGCTTCTGGTCGAACGCGGCATGAAGGGCTTCGAGCACGGCAAGCGCCTGAAGAAGCTCGGCCTGAACGCGCAGGACACTGCGGAGCTCTTCTTCGACAACGTGCGCGTGCCGGCGGAAAACCTGCTGGGCGGGGATGCGCTGCGCAACAAGGGCTTCATCTGCCTGATGGAGCAGCTGCCGTGGGAACGCATCCAGATCGCGGTAACGGCTGTCGCGTCGGCGCAGGCCGCCATCGACTGGACGGTGCAGTACACGAAGGACCGCAAGGTGTTCGGCCAGCCAGTCGCGTCCTACCAGAACACGCGCTTCACGTTGGCCGAGCTGCAGACCGAAGTGCAGGTGGCCCGCGTCTTCGTCGACAAGTGCCTGGAACTGGTCTGCGAGGACAAGCTCGACACCGCCACCGCCAGCATGGCCAAGTACTGGACCACCGACCTGCAATGCAAGGTGATGGACGAGTGCGTGCAGCTGCACGGCGGTTACGGCTACATGTGGGAATACCCGATTACCCGCGCTTACGCCGACGCGCGGGTGCAGCGCATTTACGGCGGCACCAACGAGATCATGAAGGAAGTGATCACGCGCGCGATGGGGCTGGGCGCGAAGTGAACACTGGTTGTTTGTACGCTGCCGCTGCGATAAGCATCTGGTCTTCGATCGCCCAGCCAGCCCCACGCCATGACCCGGTACCTTTTCGTCCAGCGTTGTCCAGCACCGATCAGCGTGTTCAGGTTGCCGGTGAGCGCCGCGATCGCCGAGGGATAGCGCCCTTGCACTTCGGTCTGCTCGCAGTTCTCGGGGGCCTGTTTTCTGTTTTCCTGCCGCGTCAAACCCCCACAAAGTCCGCCGCCGTCAGCGTGCCATCCACGCCGACCAGGGTGGCAAACTGCACCGCCGCCGTCCCACCGGTGCCATCCGCGTCGTAGAGCAGGGCGCCGGTAACGTCGTTGTAGATGATGCGGTCACTCGCATCCTGCGCGGCATCGCCAATCACAAACGCGGCATCCGTGACGACGAACTTGCCCTTGACCTTGGGCAGCGCAGTGAAAATGAGGTGGTCGAGTTGAATCACGTCATCGGCGACCACGAAGTTCTCGATCGTGTCCACGTTGGTGGGGCCCAGGGCGGCGTTGAAACGGAACGCATCAAGGCCGAGCCCGCCGTCCAGCAAGTCGCTGCCCAGGCCGCCGATCAGGTTGTCATTGCCATCTCCGCCATTCAATATGTCATCGCCCTCACCGCCATTCAGCGTGTTGGCCACTTCATTGCCATTGATGGTGTTGTTCAGGCCGTTGCCCGTGCCGTTGATGGCACCGCTATTGGCCGCCAGCGTCAGGTACTCCACATTGGCGCCGAGCGTGTAAGTGATGGTGGTAAAGACTTCGTCCGCGCCTTCGTTAGCCGACTCGGTGACCACGTCGAACTTGTTGTCAACCCAGTAAACGTCGTTGCCCGTGCCGCCGGCCATCGTGTCCCGCCCGGCGCCGCCGTCAAGTGTGTCATTGCCAGCGCCTCCGGTGAGACTGTCGTTGCCAGCCAGCCCCAGCAGATAGTCGTCGTAGACGGTACCGACCAGGCTGTCGTTGCCTGCGGTGCCGGTTTGCAACTCAGGGAGAGCGAAGATGTTGACCGTGGTGCTGCCGACGGCCGTCAGCGCAGTGCCCGCGCCCTGGCCGCCGCTGTTGCCGTCGCTGAAGTGCCAGTCTATTTGCACACTGGTCGGCGGAGCTTCCGAGCTGTTGGCATAGGCCAGGCTGGAGAGAACCTCGTTCACGCGCGCCTGCGTGGCGTCGGTGTTGAAGCTGATGACCAACACGCCGTCGCTGTTGGTGACGGCGCCCACGGTGAAGCCCGAGAGCACGGCGTTGCCGCCGGTGAAGACGAGGTTGCCCGAAGCCGAGAACAGATCCTCGGCATTTGCGCCGCCGTTGCGGCTCAGTGTGATGCTCGCGCCATCGTAGTTGCCGGCGCCGCCATCCAGTGCCGCCAGATCGGCGTCGAAGATGGCGACGCTGTTGTCCAGTGCGATGGCGGCCGCATTCTCGGTGTAGTTCACCGAGCCGCCCAGGGTGTCGGTGGGCGGGCCGTTGAACGTGTTGTCCAGGCTCCCGTCGATGTTGTAGCGCACCATGGCGAAGTCGGGGCTGCCGCTGACGCTGTAGCCAGCGACCACGATCTTGCCGTCTGGCTGCACGGTGACGCTTCGCCCTTCGTCATCTGTGCCACCGCCGATGTCGGTCACGAGCACACCCGTGCCGTTGAAGCTGGTGTCCAGGCTGCCGTCGGCGGTGTAGCGTGCCATGGCGAAGTCGTAAATTCCGCCGTTGGCGTTGAAGCTGAAGCCCGCGACCAGAATCTTGCCGTCCGGCTGCAAGGTGAGGCTTTGGCCAAACTCATCGGCGTCGCCGCCAAAGTCAACCGCGAACTTGCCATCAATGCCGAAGCTGGTGTCCAGGCTGCCGTCGGTGTTGTAGCGCACCACGGCGAAGTCGGCGCTGACGCCGTTGAAGGTATGGCCCGCGACCACGATCTTGCCGTCCGGCTGCAAGGCGACGCTAAAGCAAAGGTCGTTGGTGAGGAAGCCGAAGTCGGTCAGCACAATGCCCGTGCCCGCCTCGCCGAAGCCAGTGTCCAGCGTGGTGTCGGCGTTGTAGCGCAGCAGGGCGAAGTTGTTGTCGTTGACGCCGTCGCCGTCGACGATGGCGTCGCTATAGCCTGCGACCAGCATCTTTCCGTCAGGCTGCAAGGTGACGCCATAGGCAATGTCGTTGAGGCCGCCCAAGTCGCCCCCGAAGATGATTTCCTGCGTGCCGTTGGCGCTGTAGCGCGCCACGGCGAAGTCGTAGTCGTTACCGAGTAATCTGAAGCCCGCGACCACGATCTTGCCGTCCGGCTGCACGGTGACGCTTTGAGCAACATCATTGGTGTCAGGGTAGTCGATGTTGCTGAAGTCGGTCACGACCATGCCCGTGGCAGCAACACCGAAGCTGGTGTCCAGGTTGCCTTCGGTGTCGTAGCGCGCAAGGGCGAAGTCGTTGTTGTCGCCGTTGTCGCTAAAGCCCGCGACCACGATCTTGCCGTCCGGCTGCAGGGTAAGGCTTAGACCACTGTCCTGTAAGCCGCTGAAGTCGGTCACGACCTTGCCCCCGGTGCCGAAGTCGCCGTCCAGGTTGCCGTTAGCCAGGTAACGCGCCACGGCGAAGTTGCCGGAGCTGCCAGCGTCGCTGTAGCCCGCCACCAGAATCTTCCCGTCGGGCTGGACGACGACGCTGAGGCCTTGATCGTAGCTTGCGGTACCGAAGTCGGTGACGACTATGCCGCCGGTGCCCTGCGCAAAGCTCGGCGCGTCATTGACCGCCGTGACAATGATCGCGGCCGTGTCGCTGGCAGAGCTGAAAGCGCCGGTGCCGGGCGTCGTGACCACGTAGTCGCCTGCGCTGTCGCCGCTAAGGCTCGGATCCCAGGCGCGGAAGGTGATGGCATCGGCCAGCGTACCAATCAAATCACCAAAGGGCAGCAGACGTAGCATGTCGTTCGGCCCGAGCAGCAGGGCCAGCGTATTCGTGCCGCTGTTGAGTTGGTCGGCGTGGATGGTGAGCCAGGTGGCACCAGCGTCCAAGCTGTATTGCCAAGTGCCCAGGCTGGTGTCCACTGCCTCGACGGCGATGGCTTCCAAGCCGCCATCGGAAGTGATGGATCCGTCCACCACCAAGGCGGCGATGCTGATGCCCGCGGGGTCGGTGGCGCCTTCCAGCACAGTGCCAAGGGAGGGCGAGGTATCGGTCAGTACAGGCGTTGTCATGTCAAATCTCCTTGACGGCGGTTAATAAAACAGGGCGTTTTCTAGACAAGAACGGGCGCCCAAGGCATGCCGGCGTGGCAATTCGGGCGGCTCGTTCATGAATGCCCTTTTCGCCAGGAGCCATGACTGCAGACTCCACCTCACTAACCGTAGGTGCTTGAACCTTGCCTCGCTCACGACCAGCACAAGCTTCCGTTCGTTTCCGCCACTCGCTGCCGCCGAGCTGCACGATCGGCAGAGTGACAATGCTGTTGTCACTAGGGACAATGACTGACCCATTTGGGATTGGCGGGTATCCCAGTCCGCCGTTCTCGAAATGATGGAATTGATATTCAACGCGTTGCACTTTGCATATTCCCGAAGACAGCGTGCCACCTGTTGTCTGAACCGGGGGCGGTAGAGCTGCAGTCGCGAGATACGCGTGCGCCACAAACACAATAGGCAAGAGTTGGCATCGTTTCCATACATCCAACGGAGTACCTTTGCAAGCCAGCGCGGACGAAGGTTCGACAGCCAGGGTGAGGAGGCGGCACGGTTCTACACCGAGTTGTTCCCCAACTCGCGCATCACCCATATCGCCCGCTACCCAGAGGCCGGCAAGGAAGTACACGGCCGTCAGCCCGGCAGCGTGTTGACTGTGTCCTTTGAGCTGGCCGGGCAACCTTTCACGGCGGCGCTCAACGGCGGGCCGCACTTCACCTCGCCGCGCTGCGCTGCGCATTCAACGGCAATTTAAAAAGGAGAAACCGCATGGATCCCGTCGTTCATTTTGAATTTCCCTACGACGATCGCGAGCGCATCGTCAAGTTCTACCAATCCGCTTTCGGCTGGGAGCTGCAGAAACTCGGCGAGGACATGGGCAACTACGTCATCGCCGTCACCGCGAAGTCGGGCGCCAAGCCTGGCGCGCCCGGAGGAGCCATCGGCGGCGGCTTCTACCAGCGCAGGACCGACTGGCCGGCGCAGTACCCTTCGGTCGTTATTGCCGTCGACAAGATCGAGACGTCCATGGACAAGGTCGTGAAGGCGGGCGGCAAGCTGCTCGGCGAGCCCATGGACATCCCCGGGGTCGGCCGCTATGTATCGTTCTACGACACCGAGGGCAATCGCGTGAGCCTGCTCCAGCCGGTGCCGATGGGTGGGTCGTCCTGATCGTCATGCAGGCGGATGAAACCGGGCATCGCGCTTGAGTAGAGTCTGGCGGGCCTGGACCGAGCCAAAAACGCTGACCCCATTGGGTTCGGGCCCGGCGTACCGGAACGCCGGTCGGATGCAAACCCAGTCTGGGAGCGCCTCACAGGCCCCCCTGTAGGAAAAGAACGCTGATGCAAATGTGATGCAGCGCACGGTTCAGTCACGCTTGGCTACTACTGATGCGCTTGTATCCGCGCAGGTACAACTGGCTGTGGCACTCTCGCCCGGTACCCCAACCCATGGCAGAGCTGATGAATCTTGTAGTTGCTTCCCGTCTCGACGGTGTCCTCATGCGCTTTGAAGTCGAAGGCCGCTGGCGCGACGGCGACGCCCTGAAGCTTGCCTATATGGTCAAGGCGGCTGCCGCCCGCCTGCGCCAGGATCACGTGCTGATCGACCTGCGCCGCGTCAACACGCCGGCGGGGGTTCACGGCAAATTCCTCATCTGCGACCGGCTGCGCCGTGCGCTCGCGCCCAAGATCAAGGTGGTGCTGGTGGCGACGCCCGAGTTGGTGGACGATGAGCGCGCGCCTGCCAGCATCGGCCATTGCCCCGACATCGCGCTTTTCGGCGCGGAACGCGAGGCCATCGACTGGCTCAGCCTCCAATAAGAAAAAATCCCCCGGATTGAAGCCCGAGGGATTGAAGAGCCGGGGGAAGAAACTTGAAGAAAACCCGGCCAAGTGGTTGGAGCGCGGAGTGGCCCAAGGGTTCCGCATCCCGCTCGCATGATGGGCATTTGTCCTACAGACGGCAAAATACGTGAATATGTCACGCCGAAGGCCATCCCCATCGCTGAGATAACCCTGGGACTAGCTTGCAAACGCATGTCTCTGTAGGATTGCACTGACAAGAGGCTCAAGCCCGGCGTGAGTTTCCATGTGAGCGGTAAGAGCAACAACACCTAAAGCCGCGGCGCCCCGCCGGACGAGCTTCCCGATTTCGAATTTCCAGTTTGAGCAGCGCTCAATGGCTCGTCCCGCCCCGGACGTGGCCGGGAGCGCCACGTCACGAAAGCAAAGCATGTCCGATCTCTCGCAGAGTTCGCAACCCACACCCGAGACCGCGGAAGCCGCGCCGCCGAGCAGCCCGCTCCAGGCCTTGAGAAAGGCGGCCGCCCGACTGCAGGACTGGTTCGTCATCCAGTCCACTGCCGTCAAAGTCATGGTCATTGCAATGGCCTTGCTCATCCCCGCCACGGCCATCTATTCCGCCCTGCTGATGCAGAGGCAGGCCGCCGTGGCTGAGCAGGTGAAATCCATGAGCGCTTCCGAGCCGGCCGGAGCCGCGATGTGGACTTTCAATCAAAAGCTGCCGGTTGTGTTCGGCACCGGGTCGGTGCTGAGCTTCCTGGACGGCAACAAGGCCGACCAGATCACGGTGATCTACAAGCCGCTGATGTGGAATGTCTCCGAGCGCATCATCCTCATTGAGTCGCAGGGCAAGCAGTACGCCTATTACCCCAGCGACATGGAAACCAAGATCTTCGCGGACAAAGCCGTCACGGCGCCCTGGAGCGGCAAGCTGACGTTTGTGCCGCGCGCTGACATCGACAAGGCGAGCGCCCAGATGCTCGAGCGCCTGGACAACCGCTTTGCCGGCGCACGCCCGCAGTCGGAGAAAGATGGCTGGAAGGCCGGCGTGAGCGGCGTGCTGTCGGCCACGCTGACGCTGGGCCTGCTGGGCTTCCTGTTCTTCCAGCTCAAGGGCCAGTTCAAGTCGCTGAAGTTCCTGGAGCCGGGGCAGATCCACGGCTCCATCGACGATCTTGTCGGCATGGACGACATCAAGTCCGAGGTCGCGCAGATCAAGGACCAATACCAGCGCCGCGCCGAATACGCCGAGTACGGCATCAGCAAGCCGTTCAACGTGATGTTCAGCGGCCCGGCCGGTACCGGCAAGACCAAGCTCGCAAGCTACCTGGCCAAGGAGCTGGGCCTGCCCATCCTGTTCCACTCGGCCGCGAACCTGGAGACGGGCTTCGTGGCCGGAGGCTCCAACACGCTCAGCCGAATCGCGTCCATGGCCAAGCGGCGCAAGCGCTGCATCGTCTTCCTGGACGAAGCACAGGACCTCTTCATGAAGCGCGGTGGGCACCGTAAGTTCGACGACGACACACAGAACTCGCTGCTCGCGATTCTGGACGGCGTGCGCACCAAGAGCGAAGCCGAGATCATCTGGATCGTCGCGTCCAACTTCAACAGCGAGTCCATGCAGATGGACGAGGCCATGCTGCGCCGCTTCCAGATGAAGGTCGATTTCCGCATGCCCAACAAGGAAGAGCGCCTGGCCATCATCGGCCATTACCTCGACCAGCGCGCCGACAAGGTGCTGCCTGGCATGGATCTTCGCCACCTGGTGGAAGTCACGGAGGGCCGCAGCCCGGCCGACCTGGAGACCATCGTCAACCAGGCCGGCATCAGCGCGGTGCAGAACGGCGACATGATCGGCGCCGAGACGCTGATGCAGGCCGCCGAGCGCGTGCTGGTGGGCAACGTCAATTCGAATACAACGAAGGAGCGGGAGCGGGACCGGCGCATCATCGCCATCCACGAGTGGGGCCACTTCCTGGTGGATTTCGAGCGCGAGCGCAAGGAAGCCGGTGGCGACTGGGACAAGATCCTCTCGGAGATGAAGACGATCAAGATCTCGCTGAAGGCCAACCCGCGCAACAACGCGCTGGGCTTCGTGTTCCACAAGCAAGGCGCGAACCTGCTCAAGACCAAGGGCGACATCGAGCACGACGTGCGCGTGCTGCTGGGCGGCATGGCGAACGAGGAGCTGTTCTTCGGCGAGCAGGGCACGACCAACGGCGCGCACAACGACATCACGCGAGTGACGAAGCTGCTGCACCACGCGGTAGCCGAGATGGGCATGTACCGCAAGACGCGCCTTAACTTCGGCGCGCTGTCCAACGACGGTAATGGCGCGAGCCGCAACCTCGACGAAGAGACGCGCGGCATCATGGAAGCGCAGAGCGAAAAACTCTATGGCGAAACCAAGGCGGTGCTGGCGCGCCTGAAGCCCCTGACCGAGCACCTGTCCGGCAAGCTGATGGACGCGGGCGAGATGAGCCTGCAGGAAGCGCTGTTCGAAATTCGCAGCTTCGAGGCCGCCTGCTACGAGTTTGGCAACCGCGTGGGCCTGGCCAGCGCGAACTGAGCGGCGTCCTACACGCGGCGTCCCGGTTGTCGGACGGCAACGGGACCTGTTCTCCGGCGCGAGAGGGCCGCAGGCGCGCCTATCGTAGCGTCATGACTCTCAAGGAGGCATGATGTCCGAAGACCATGGCAGGCAAGGCAGTAACGACTACGTCGTCAGCCTGGAGCACGAGTGGGAGCGCCGCAACTGGACCCAGTGGCTCCATTGCAGCGAACAGGAATTGCGGCACGCGGTGGAGAGCGTGGGGCCCGACCCCGACAACGTGCGCCGCTTCCTGCGGCAAGCCCGCTAAACCTTTACCCGGTCGGTTACTTGCTCGCCGGCTTGGCGGGCGCGCGGGGCGCGGTGGCCGCCGCGGGCGGGGGATTGGTCACACCCAGGCGCTTGGCGACCGTCTGCTCCAGCGCGCGAACCTTGGGCTCCACCGTTGCGCGCGTGTCGGAGACCAGCTTGTCTACCAGCACCTTTTGCATGTCGTCGCCCATGCGCTGGAATTTGGAGAACACCGGGGACTCGAGCATGGCGACAACCTGCTTGAGTTCGTCCTCCGTGAACTTCTCTTCCAGCAAGACGCCGATACTCGTGGGGCCCAGCTTCACGGCACGGGACTGCACCAGCGGAACGGTCTCGTCCAGGTACTTCTGAACATCGCCCTGTATCTCCTTGGCCACTGCATCCTGCTTGTCCTTGGCCACGCGGCTGGGCAACGCATTGCCCGCGTTGCCGAGCAATTCGAGTGCAGGCTGCTCCACCAGCGAACGGGCCATGCCTTCGATGCTGGGTTGTTGCAGCTTGAGGATGCGGCCGACGAGGTCTTTCTTTGCGGGTGTCGAGGGCGTGGGCTGGGCCTGCACTCCGGCGGCAGCGGCCAGCGCGAGGGTGACGATGAGAATGGATTTCTTGAACATGCGGCATCTTAACCGTCGTCAATTGCGCTTTTCCCGGGCGCGGACGGCCCCCGCCTTGCCCAGCCTCTTCCATTTTTGGCGCAAGGCAATGCGCTCCAGCGGGGTCTGCTGGCCGCGCCGTGCATCTCGCAACAATTTGTGATAGTTGAGAAGGCGAGCGCGGACTCAGCCGCAAGCGCGGATGCGCACACGGCACGAATTGAAAACGGAAGGTCGGCCGCGAGGAACGCGGGCGGATCAACAGACCTGGATTACAGGAAAGCGAGCGCGAAGGAGCTCAGGCAGCCGACAGGAGGGCAAGGGCAGATCTATCCATGGCTTGTCTCCTGTGGTGGGTTGGGAAGGGCTGGAGTTTGCCAGCGGCCACGGGGCCGGTCAAGCACACAAAAGGCCCTCAACGTCGGCGCGGATCGCTGGGGTAGGCGTCGCGGCGATTGGAGACGCCGTCGCCGTCACGGTCGCGGTCGTAGCGATTGGGCACGCCGTCGCGGTCGAGATCGCGCGTTCCGCGGTGGTGCCTGGTGCCGCCATAGATGTACGTGGGACGTTGCTCGACGATGACGCCCCCGCCATAGCCGTAGTAGGGCGAGCCATAAGGCGTGCCGTAATACGAGCCGCCGTAGTACGGTGTGTTGTCGTAGTAGACGCCGCCGGCGCCATAAGTGCCGCCGCCGTAGCCAACGCAGCCCGTCAACGTGAGCAGCCCGACGGCCGCCAGGGGCAACATGAGCTTTTTCATGGAGTGTCCTTTCTGGGCGCGGGAGCAAGCGGCCCGCAGGATTTTCATTGGGCCCGCGGCGCGTGTCGGCTGGGTGTCGGTGCCGTGTACACGCGTTACCGGTTGTGCTGAGTGCCCGGTCACGGGCAAGTGGCCAAGCCGCCTTGCACGGTGCAAGGGCCACGCGGGCCCATCAGCAGCGGCCCCATGTTGTTGAGCCGGCGGCCTTCGCTGTCCCAGCAACCGGCCGGATCGCACGTGGTGATGACGATCGGGCGGGGGATGGAAACCGGTGGCGATGGCGCCACCGCGGCAGGCAGCGTGGGCGCCGGCGGCAAAGCGGTGATGACGGGCGGTCGCACGACCTGCGCAGGTTCGGGTGCGCCCGACCGCACGGCGTTGCCCGCGCTGCGCCCCAGACACGCGGCCGCGGCCAACCGGCGCGCCGATGCCACGCGTTGCGCCCGCGCGCCACCCTCGGTCCTTTCTTCCACGCGGCGCTCGAGTTCATCGAGCGCCGCTTTGCATTCAGAAGATTTCAGCGGATCGGCGCCTTGCGCGCATACGGCGGTGGAGGTGACGACGAAAAGCGCGATGGCGGCGTTGATACGAGCGATCATGGCTGTTGGAGTGGCAGCGACCCCATCGGTTCTCGCGGCTCCGTCCGACAGCCCGGCGGCGGGCCTGTGCCTATGCTGGGATGAATAGTCCGGAGAATTGCCATGCTCTCACGCCGCAGCACCAGCCCGACGCGCGCCAAGCTCGGCGACCAGCCGACGCATTCAGTGCCCGCAACCAGCGATATCGGGGAAAACAGCGCCAGCGAACTCATCGAGTCGCCCCAGGGGCCCGATCGCGATCCACTGGATCCGCATGACTTTGCCGACGGCGGCGGGGGTGGCGGTGCCGAGGCCTTCAGCCGAGCCCGATTGAAGGAGGGCAAATAGCCCTGCCCCGTCAGGGCTTGCCCGCGTCCTTGTCCTTGACGAAACCGGGGGCGTTGATGTCCTTGCCGGGCTTGGCAGTCGTGTCCTTGTCCTGCTCCTCGCGGGCGCCGCCGCCCCGGGGTTCACGTTGAGCGGTGCCTTTGGAGCGAACACCGCGGTCGGCGCGGTCGCGCGGCGTACCGTCGGCGCCGACGGCATCAGGCATGCCTTCGGGCACGCCCGGTTCCGCGTCCATGCGCATGTGATCGGCATTGGCCGCTTCGGTGCTGAATCGGATGGGCATGATGGTCCTCAAAATCGGTAGGGCAGGGCGCATGCGCCCCATGAGCTCACTATGCCCGCCCGCTGCGCCGTTCGTTGTAGGACTGCGCCTTATGCGCACACGCATGGCTTGCGCGATGATCGGGCATGAAGATCGCAACCTTCAACGTCAACGGCATCAAGACGCGGCTGCCCAACCTGCTTGAATGGCTCGAACGCGAACAGCCCGACGTCGCCTGCCTGCAGGAACTCAAGGCGCTGGACGGCATGTTTCCGCATGAGGCGCTGCTTGCGGCCGGCTATCACTCCCTCTGGAAGGGGCAGCGCTCGTGGAATGGCGTGGCCATCCTTGCGCGCGGCGTGCAGCCCGTCGAAGTGCGCCGCGAGCTGCCCGGCGATCCGCTGGACGAGCACAGCCGCTACCTGGAGGCTGCCGTGGACGGCATCATCGTCGCGTGCCTTTACCTGCCCAACGGCAACCCGCAGCCGGGGCCGAAGTTCGACTACAAGCTGGCGTGGTTCGAGCGCTTTATCGCGCACGCCGCGGCCTTGTACACGTCGGGGCACCCTGTGGTGATGGCCGGTGACTACAACGTGGTGCCCACCGATTTCGACATCTACAACCCGCGCTCCTGGCGGAAGGACGCGCTGCTGCAGCCCGAGAGCCGCGAGTGCTACCAGCGGCTTCTCAAGCAAGGCTGGGTCGACGCGATCCGGCACCTCTACCCCGACAAGGCGATCTTTACTTTCTGGGATTACTTCCGCAAGCACTGGGAACGCGACGCGGGCCTGCGCATCGACCACCTGCTGCTGAATGCCGAGCTCGCGCCGTGCCTGCTGGACGCTGGCGTCGACCGTTGGGTGCGCGGGCAGGAGAAGGCGAGCGACCACGCGCCGGCCTGGATCACGCTGGATTCGTGCAGGCAGGGCAAGAAGCCGGCGGCCCAACGCAAGAAAGCTGCAAAGTGAAAACAGGGGGCGCGCGTCCCTGATCCTCGTCAAGGTCCGGCGCATTCCCCGAGCATAAGTTCGGGCGGATGAACCTTGCCCAAAGCCTCCTCCAAGCCCTGCAGCGCCGCGGCGCGACCGAAGTGTTCGGAATTCCCGGCGACTTCGCATTGCCTCTCTTCCGTGAAATCGAGCGCAGCCGGATTCTTCCGCTCTACACGTTCTCGCACGAGCCGGCCGTCGGCTTCGCGGCCGACGCCGCAACGCGCATGCGCGGCGGACTTGGCGTGGCCGCGGTCACCTACGGTGCCGGCGCGTTCAACCTCGTGAACACCGTTGCCGGCGCTTACGCCGAGCGCGTGCCGCTGGTGGTGCTGTCGGGCGCCCCGGCCGCGCACGAAGCCTCGAGCGGCCTGCAGTTGCACCATCAGGTCAAGACACTGGATTCGCAGTGGCGCGTATTCGAGGAGCTCACCGTGGACCAGGCCCGGCTGGACGATATGCGCCAGGCGCCCGCGCAGATCGCGCGCGTGTTGGACGCCGCGCTGCGGCATTCGCGGCCGGTGTACCTCGAAGTGCCAAGGGACATGCCGCAGCGGCCGTGCGCGGAGGTTCCGATGACGGCCGAGCCGGCGCCCGATGCGCAAGCCCTGGCCGCATGCGCCGACGAATTGCTGCAGCGCCTGCGCAATGCCAGGCGCCCGGTGCTGATGGTGGGCGTGGAGGTGCGCCGCTTCGATCTCGAGGCGCGCGTGGCCGAGCTGGCCCGGCGCCTGGCGATCCCCGTGGTCACGAGCTTCATGGGGCGCGGCCTGCTCACGGGGCAGAACGTGCCGCTGCTCGGCACCTACCTGGGGTTGGCCGGCAATGGCGAGGTGGCGGAGGCGGTCGAGCAATCCGACGGCCTGCTGCTGCTCGGTGTGATCGTGTCAGACACCAACTTCGCGGTCTCGGGCAAGCGCATCGACCTGCGTTTCGCCATTCAGGCGTTGGACGGCAAGGTGGTGATGGGCCATCACGTCTATCCGGATGTAGGGCTGTCTCGGCTGGTCGATGCGCTGCTGGAGCGCGTGCCGTCCCGGCGCGATGCAGCCAGCCCGCAGCCGCTGCCGCCGCTACGGCACGATGTGGACCATGCTTTCATCGAGGACGCACCCGTGGTGCCCGAAGACATCGCGCACGCCGTCAATGACCTCATGCACAAGCGCGGGCCCATTCCGCTCGCCTGCGACGTCGGCGATTGCCTGTTCACGGCGATGGACATCGACCCCACGGCGCTGATTGCACCGGGCTACTACGCGAGCATGGGCTACGGCGTGCCCGCAGGCCTGGGCCTACAGGCCGCCACTGGGCGCCGGCCGATCATCCTGGTGGGCGACGGCGCGTTCCAGATGACGGGCTGGGAACTGGGCAACGCCCAGCGCTATGGGTGGGACCCGGTGGTGATCGTCTTCAACAACGCGGGCTGGGAGATGCTGCGTGCGTTCGAGCCGGAAGCCGGCTTCAACGACCTGGGCCTGTGGGACTTCGCTTCGATGGCCGCGGGCATGGGCGGTGACGGGCACCTGGTGCGGACCTGCGGCGAGCTCGATCGCGCGCTCGCGAAAGCATGGGCCACGCGGGGCCGCTTCCAGCTCATCGACGTGCGCATCGCGCAGGGCCAACGCTCGCCCACGCTCGGCCGCTTCGTGAGCGCGGTCAAGCGCCTGTCCGCAGGCGGCTGAACGGGCCCATGCGTTGCGCCGAACGCGAAGCCGCGTTAGGCTGCACCCCATGAGCTACCAGTTGCACTACTGGCCCCGCATCCAGGGCCGCGGCGAATTTATCCGGCTCGCACTGGAAGCGGCCGGCGCGCCCTACGTCGACGTCGCGCGCGGCGACGATGCGGCGGGGCAGGGCATGAGCGCGATGGCGCACTACCTGGATGACGAGTCAATCATCCGGCCGCCTTTTGCCTGCCCGTTCCTGGTAGACGGCAAGCGCGTCATCGGGCAGACCGCCGCCATCCTGCTGTATCTCGGCCCGCGTCTGGGCCTGGTGGGGGCGAGCGAGGACCAGCGGCTGTGGACGCACCAGATCCAGCTGACGATCGCCGACTTCGTCGTCGAAGCGCACGACCTGCATCATCCGTTGGGCGCCACCCTGTACTACGAAGACCAGAAACCCGAGGCCTTGCGGCGCGCCGCGGAATTCCGCAAACAACGTCTGCCGAAATTTCTCTCGTGGTTCGAGGCGATCCTCAAGCGCAACCCTGGCAACAAGGCAGGGCGCGCACCGCACCTCGTCGGGGCGAAGCTGAGTTACGCGGACCTGTCGCTCTTCCAGGTCGTCGAAGGCTTGAACTACGCCATGCCCAAGGCGGCCGGCAAGGCGCTGAAGAAGACGCCGGGCGTTGTCGCTGTGCATGAAGCCGTGGCGCGTCACAAACGCATTGCGGCCTATCTCGCGAGCGAGCGTCGGTTGCCGTTCAACGAGGAAGGGATCTTCCGGCACTACCCTGAACTCGACGGCTAGGTCGCGAACTTCGCACGCGTCGCCGCGCCGCGAGAGTGGTTGGTATTCCACCGGTGGCGCCAACACTGTCTCGGCAAATCCGCGTGTGGGTGTGCTGTGCCGCGCAATCAGACGAGGCGCCTGCGATGAGTGGTTTTGCGGTCGGCGCGAAGCGCTTCGTTGACTAGCTCATCGCGCCTGTTTGAACGCAGCGGCCTCAGGGCGCGAAGTGAGATGGTATGGACGCCTCCCACCCCCGCTTCCGCTGCCGCCCGCGAAGGGGGGTCTCACATCTGACGGCATCTGGTTAGTGCCAAAGTGGAGTTTCGTCCAACCACTTGCGAAGGAGACCCCG